>Ga0058701_10001306_pt1 | contig 17506 bp, 14 predicted proteins | sample AgamicOrMae_FD_97039 | JGI IMG/M metagenome (GOLD analysis project Ga0058701, IMG submission 97039) | Agave microbial communities from Guanajuato, Mexico - Or.Ma.e | ecosystem: Host-associated > Plants > Phyllosphere > Phylloplane/Leaf | place: Guanajuato, Mexico | collected 2012-06-04
ACTATCTCCAAGGCCTGGGGAACTTCTCTTTATGGGCTGTTCGAAGTGAGTACAGAAGAATAGGACCAGGAAACATTTTTTTGTCACTTCTATTCGCACGCCTAGATTAGCCTCCAAGGGAGATTTGAACGCACGAAAAACAACCTCATGCATTTTAAATGGGAGGTGACTTGAACGCACGGAAACCAACGTAACCCTTGAAACACATTTCATATATGTTCCATCCATATTTCATATATGCTCCCTATATAAATTATGTATGGTCCATATATAATTTATATATGTGCCATATATTATTTTATATCAGAAATATATATGTAACATATATGTTGAACATATATGGAACATATATCAGTCATATATGTTCTGTTTATAATTTATATATGTCCCATATATATTTCCCATATAATATACATATATGTTCCACAGCAGAACGAGTCCAACATACATGCATTCTTTATGTTCATTTTTGACGTAATACCATAATAAAATATTTTAATACATAATTCATCCATTTATGTGGTACATATTAACCAAGAGGCACGTTTCAGCAGAAACATAGAGAGAAAAACTATTACCCTTACCTGGAGTTGAATCGCGGACCACCAAATTAGCAGGACAGACCCTTGACCACTACCGGTACGCTGCTAGGATAGGTACAGGCATCGTGCAGATCAAGTATACTTAAAGCATTGAGTGCATTCATATATGATACATAGTTGACACATATATGGTACAGTACATATATGAATGCACTTAAAATTCGGAATGAACTTAAAACGTAAGGAACATATATGAAATCGAGGGAAACATATATGTTACATATATGGCACATATGTGTTTATGATTATATATGGAATATATATGGCACATATATGAATTATATATGAAATATATGTGATATATAGGGAACATATATGTAAGACATATATGCTCCATATATATTTCATATATAATTTACAATTATATATGGAACATACATGGAATATATATGGAGCATATATGAAATATATATGGAGCATATATGAAATGTGTTTCAAGGGAATATACATTTTAAATGGGGCTGCGTGTAAATAATCACTTCGCTTTTTTTTACGAAATTAGTTTGTTTTTTTAAAACAATTTTTTCCCCGGGATCGAACCTGGGATTTCGTGCGTGCGAGGCACACCTGATAACTCTAAAACACTATTTATTCAATTTCTTTGTAACCCCCTACCGCCCAGCGCTGCCGTTCGGAAACAAAAAAAAAATATTTTAGAGGATCTTTTTCGTTCAATATTGTCACAATTTCAAAAATATCACCCCTCTGGAAACCTAAAATTTAATATTTTAGGCATTTTTCCAAGCTTAAAATTGCGTACTTCGGTGAAGAAAATCCTTCCAATTTCTCTTAAGCTAAATTTCACTCCAAATACTTTGGGCTGTTACGGGTTAAAAAAGGAGATTAAAAAAAATTGGAGGTAATATTCCTTTGAAAAGTCTTTGACATTGCAACGGTATATCGGTGCGCAAGCAGACCCGTTTTCTAAGTAGGCTAAAAGAAGAAGAAAAACATGCTCAATGTATTCCGGGATTCCGGTGTTCTACTGATCTTGAATGAGATTTGCGTAAAAGTATGAAGAGGTACCCTTGACGGCGCAGTGCGGCTTCTGGTTGCCCTTGCCACTGCACAAGGTCACTCAGCCTGTACTTAATACTCCATGTAAAACAGTTGCATTCGATAAACTTGGAAGGCATGTAGGTGCATGGCTTTGACCCACATAACTGACCATTGCGTACCCGATGACTACGATCAGCTGTTCGTGAGAAACAAGGAAAGAGCGCCCCTTGTCATTAAATCTTAATTATCCCACTGCACCGGCAATTGTAACGACAGTTGGGAGTTTTGAGGTTGAAAAAATATTTAAAAAATCCCAGTTAACAATAGCTTCCGTAAAGAAATCTCATAAAAAATTATACGGACAATAATTGATAGCTTTCTGCGGGTCATTCGATTTAAGATTCGCTGGTTCACAAGATGTTCCGTTCTGTGTCAGGGCCACAAAGCCACTTTTTTGTTCTTTCAGACCTTCACAGCGAAAAATTAATTTCACTCATCAAAGGGTACTTAAGATGACTGAGAACTACCGGTAACGGCTTGCTGTATCTTCTCGACTTATGCATTTTTATTGGTCGGGAACTTCAACGCTGGACCAAGATCACTCAATCCTAAAGGACGCAATTATACAGTGATAAAAAAAAATCAAGCTGAACAATCAAAAGTATAAAAAAAACGACCGTCTTAGGCTGCATACTTCCACATCACTTCAAAAAAACACACTTTTTTTAATAATACTTTAAAGTAACTTTTTTGAGACCGTTTCGTGAACCCATTTTATCCCTAAAGCAGCAGTGCAACATTCAAAACTGCTTCTACGAGGTGAGGTGCTAACAGTCAAAAGGCACTTTTCAAGTCAGGAGACTCTTCATGCTAACGCAATACTTTTTAAATCAGGTTGAGTGGGATTGATCGTACCACAATAAAGAAAGAGTATTTTGATCTAACGTCCACGCAATCGCGTAATAACAGGACAGATGCCCTTGACCAACTACTGGAATTAGATCACCGATGGTCGACTGATCCGCGCGGATACAGTCAGCTAATCGGAATTCACTGGGAAATAGCTCATTTACAAGAAGGAGAAACTTAAAGGGGGAGGTGCTCCAGACATGGATGAGGAAATTCAAGTCTTTGGGCTAACACAGTAATAATAAAACTCCGTTTTTGGGAATGCTGTACCTGTTTTAGATATGAAACTAAAACGGGGGTAGTGCGTATATAGGTAATTTTTCAATATAGACCTATGTTCAGCTATATCAATGGAAAGCTCTCACCGAGACCTTTTAAATGATATGGTTGAACATGGGTCTATCTTGCAAAATAATCAAAATACGCATTACTTCCTTATTTTTCAAGACAGACCTATGTTCAGCCACATCAATGGAAAGCTCTCGCCGAGACCTTTTAAATGACATGGTTGAACATAGACCTATCTTGAAAAATGAACAAAATACGTACCACCCCCGTTTTGGTTACCCAAAACAGGTATAGCATTCCCCAAAACGGGGTTTTGTTTTTACTGTGAAGCCTGAATGCGCGTTTGGAACAGGTTGTTAGCCCTTGGTTCTCTTGTTCTTTTACAGTGTGGGACTCCTCCGCCCAAAGCGTCCGCGGCGCCCTCTGGGGCGAGCTGGTGCAACTGGGCAACTTCGACGAGTGCCTCGCCCTGGAGGAGGCGCACCACGACGCCGACCTCGGCGAGGGCGCCCTCGAGCCCGGCTACTGCCTCGCCAAAATCGACATCGCGTCGCAGGACGACTTCGGCCTCACCGACCAATTCAAGGGCTCCGCCTGGCAGAAGATCAAGGTAACCAACCTAGGCAACCCACATGACGCGCCTGCTATGCGCGGTTGCCTACCCCTGACCATCGTTAGCTGATTTGTGCTCTAACATTTTCATACTTGTTTCTATGGAAAGCAGCGAGCCAAAGGAAGGTTAGAATTATCCCGCCACGCCACTGAGATCGCGACATGTCTACCGGCGTCTTGCACGGGGCACACGCTGGCCACTATCCTCAAAAAGCCTCTTGCGAAAATCGGAAACCAGTACGGATTCAAAATCGATGTTAGTGTACCGGAAGAAGCCTGCCAGACGAGGAAAACCGTCGAACAAGACTCGGAAATTCCTACTACATTGTGAGTAAAATATTTCTTTTCCAAACTTTCTTAAAACTTTCAGAAATAACCTTCTTTTAATTCATACATATTTTTAGGTCAGTTCTATTCGCAAGCCTATATTAACCCGTTACCGCCCAGCGATACCGTTCGGAAACAGAAAAAATTATTTTAGAGCATCTTTCCACTTCAGTATTGTCACAATTTAAACAGACGGATTGTCCAAAACCACTTTTCTCGACGTTTTGGGGGTTGTACATCCCAAATCCGGTCTTATCTCGAAGTAGATTTTTTGCACGATGCCAATACTTCCATTGACATGGAAGTAAAAATATCACTCATCGGGAAACCTGAAATTTAATAATTTAGGAATTTTTTAAGCCTTAAAATTACGTATATAAAGAGAAGAATCCTTCCAATTTCTCTTAAGCTAAAGTTTACTCCAAATGCTTTGGGCTGTTATGGATTAATACAAGGGAAACTCAAACGCACGGAAACCAACCTAATAAATTTTAAATAGGGCAGCGTGTGAATAGTCACTTCGTTTTTTTAAATCGCGACTATTTTGTTTTGTTTGTAGGCTGTTTATAGTCGGAGCTTATCTAGCTTGGTTAACGATATGCCTGGTTCTTGATGACGGACAAAGCCAGTATATAGGTAAGTACTTCGAACTTAACGTAAATGAAGATTAAGCGTTCTAACCTCCTCCTCCCCTCATTAAAAGGGACATTGTTATCGATGTCGTTTACCAACGAGCATCTCTGTTACTTTAGACAGCATTCCCGCCGCCTTCTCCGTGCGTCGGCAATGGAACCGGCTGATAGGCAACACGCAACACGTCGCAGCCTCCGAATCAGAGTCGGAAGATATTTCCGTGCTGCACGGCTTGCGGGTGTTCTGTGTGGTGATAGTACTACTAGGCCACCGAGGAGAGGCCTTAACCTCTGGACCACTGCTCAACGGGAGAGCCATCGAGGAGGTACGCCTATACACATTCCCTACACTAGGTCATCTTGCTGGAAATCAAGGCTATCCAGATCTGAACTCCGAATTTCGGCGTTTAACACCAGAATCTCACACGTTTAAGCTCAAAATCCAAACCAAGAATTACTCGTCACAGGTTTAATATTGATCGGTGTTATTATGGCTAATCACCTGGGCATCTTTTCCAGATGTATGTCGACCCATGGAACCTTCCCGTACTGAATGGATCTTTGGTGGTGGACATTTTCTTCGTTATGAGTGGTCTACTTCTGAGTTGGAGTGTGCTGGGACGCCTCAAGCGAGGACAACCTATGGGAATTGCTCTGCAATGTTTTCTTCGTTACTTAAGGTAAGGAAGAGTTCCAACTAATATTGATTCCATGAAGGAGGAGCCTACGACGTAAATACCGCAATGTGGTCTAAGAAGAGATCTCGCATACGCAGGAAAATTTAGACTCCAAAATTAAAATTGAAAGCTTGTGCTTTAGTCAACAAGTGAAAAAAAATCACATTTTATCATGTGAGGATTAACGATAGATAAACAATCCCTAATGTTAGGGTGGGTTAACTGAATTTTAGCTGAAGTTAGGTTAACCTCGATTTTGTCCATGTGCCTCACTTCGCTAATGGCCCGCTCGCCTGACGCCAATCTTAATGCCGCTCACTCCCAAGGCAGTTAGTTCGATCGAGTAGTGGCTTCGGGTTCAGTGACGTTTAGTTTACTAGTTAGTAGTGGTTAGTTGTTAAGCTTGGTTACGTTAGGTTACGTAATATGCCCTGTGCATCGTTCCGCTTATCTGTGCGCCGGAAGAGAAAAAGAAACGCTTTGCAAATTTGATGGAATCGCTACTATCATATGAATAAACAGAACCGTGTGATACGTAGATTCAAAGCGTCAGTGTAATTCATCAATCAGTTGATTTTCGCACAATCGAACGCTCAAGCAGAACTGAGCTTCAATATAACAATATCATCTGGAACGAACCATTCGAACAGCCATCCCGTGTTCTTGTAGAACCAGTCTACCATCGGAGGAAAAACCGAATTTATCAGAGTAAATCCTCTCCAAGGGTTATGCATAATTAGCTCAGACGGTATCCGGCATATTCCTTTCGCTTCCTCAGGGTTAAGGGCTAAGTTATAGAAGGTCATGTCATTTCTCCGGCTGAACAGAAATCGAAAAAAAAATCGAAATATAATACGAACACAGCATATCGCCATCCAGAACTAACCTCCAAATGATCAGATAAATAGAAGCAGTGAAAATACAGACACAGCCCACACCAGATAATATGTAGTACCATTTTCGTTCCATTTGCTAAACACGACAAAGATAACCTAAAAAAAAGAGCGGGAACTTTGACGATCAAGGCCTTTGTTGCAGATTAACTCCGGCGTTGGCCGTCGTGGTGGCGCTGCAGGCGCTCGTAATTCCCGCCCTTGGCTCCGGACCCCTTTGGAGACGATTAGCGGTGCGAGAGGCGAACCGCTGTCGCAACTACTGGTGGACGAATTTACTGCACGTCAACAACATTGTGCATGCAGATACTCCGGTACGAATACGACTTTATGGAAATTCCAAGAATACGAATTTAACCCACTACCGCGCGGCGATCCCGTTCGGCAACAGAAAAAAATATTTTAGCGGATTTTTTCAGTTCAGTATTGTCACAATTTTAAAAAATATCACCCTTCTGAAAACCTGAATTTGAATTATTTAGGCATTTTCCAAAGCTTAAACTGCGTATTTTAATGGAAAAAATCCTTTCAATTTCTCTTCATTTGGATTTCAACTCAAATATTTGGGGCTGTTATGGGTTATAGTAAATTGTTCCCTATTGCTCAATTTAGTTCAGTTCGAAAGAATTGGCGGAAAATATTTAGCACAAAATTCCGCTAATTCCTGTTTTATAAACAGAAAAGTCTGGATATTTACGAAATTCGTGGTTGCATTTCTCGTATATTTGTGATATACATGAAAACAATTTCTCGTTAATTAAATTTTTGAGTACAGTCTATACAGCGTACTGGAATGAAATGGGTAAACGCAAAGCCGAGCGGAGCGTGAAAAATGGAACCGAACCTCCCGGGTTGAAGCGTCCATGCAACACGTCCATGAATCATGCCGAAAAATGCATTCGATGAAAAGTACTCGAATGGACATCCATCCATGGAAATGGCATGAACTTACAGATACCCATTCGTGTTTTTGAATGAATGGATGATCTAGCATGGACACATCAACCCGGGCCTGTCGCCACCAAGCCTGATGCGGCTGGCTAACTCCTCGGCGGCTTGCCTCCAACGAACAGCGACAGCTGAACGGAACAAAGCAAAGGACAAACTAATTTTACCTATGATTTTTTTCAGTGTATCGATCCTTCGTGGTACATTGCCTGCGATTCGCAACTCTTCCTCGTCTCGCTTATTATCGTGCAATGGCTGTACCGCAGATCATATTTGAACAAGAGTGTACTGACAGGTGCACTAGTTTTGGCTATGGGCACCCCGGCAGTCATTACCGCAGTTTTAGGATTGGACCCGACCGTTATTCCTGATCCACAGTAAGTATCTTTCACTCTTTACTAAACCACTACGACCGGTAAATAAATTGCGGGAATAAAGCAAATTTAATAGTACTACAGGAACATGCCGACTTGCTTTAATTTCAAGTTCTTATGGGCATTTACGCTATAATAATCCTAGTAGATTTTGCCCCCTTTTGGCCCACAATGTACGTACATCGAGCGATTTTCTGTCTGTCTATTTGTCTACTTTTCGAAGTTTTTTCTATCTTGACGGCTGCGAGGTCAGAGAGGGAAGAATGCGAAATGCCTAGCGTATAGATGTTCGACTAGGATAAATATAAAGGTCTCTCTGAATGAAACTACGTTAAAAGGGATAGAGAGCAACTCGACGCGCGTTAAGTGGCACCGCCAAGAAGTGACGTCATGACCCTGCAGACCCTCACTCGAAGCTGTTGGCCATTGCTTCAACACCAAATACCCACACATTGATTAGTTCGAATAATTCGTTAATCTGAACAGTGACGGCCAAGTTGTGAGGTTATCATTTGGCAAGACGGCAAACATCTGTGCGATTCCATGTTATCACAGTGCCATTTTATTTTGTTCGTACCTTACCAGGCTGGCCTATCCACCATTAAGATGTCAAACCATCGCATTCTGAAGAAAAACTCAATGAGAATTGAGTGAAATTAAGATAGGGATTGAGAATGGACTTACAATCCGAACAACGTAAATATAACCTATAAACAATACGCCGGTATGGCGAACACTAACCTTGCTGTGGTGCGGCTGTTCGGGGTAATTTCCCACAATCAATTATCATACATCACTTAATAGCAAATACTGGTACACAATACACACACGCGAAAACTACGAATCCACGAAGCGAAGATTACACTAACACTCGCGACCTACCGAACTACGCGCTACGAAAACAGTGAGGCACTGATAGTGCATGCTGGCCAATCCCTCACAACAAAATCACTCCGCGTCGCATTTGGTAAAAGTTCCTTAGAGCTGGTGATCCTGTATCCATCTCTCTCATGTGAGAGCTCAATTTGTATGACAGAGACGAAAACACTCGCGGGGATTATTTTCCGGGCTACCAACGCAGGACAACGCTTGCGAAAAAGCTTCGACGTGATTGGCCTAATTGCGAGCGCGAATACCAGTACTTTTAAATGTCGCTCCGGAGATGTCATTCTCTGGATACGAAGAAACTAACGATGTTTTTTGTTTGTTTACAGAACCTTGGGTCGAACGGCGTCTACAGTGATCAGCCAGGCTGTTTATGTGGCTTCTTGGTGTCGAGCAGGTCCTTACGTCGTTGGTGTAGCTCTTGGATTTTGGCTACATTCCGTGCGAAGACTTAACAAGGACCCAACTCTACAAATGTCCAAAGTAAGTTTTACTCAATTATTTCAGTAAATTTGAAATCGAATCCTTGCGTAATAATTTAAGAACATTAATTTAATCACCAGCCTAACTCGAAAACTTTTCGTCGCCAGCCATTTCATTATTATTATTTGTATCAAAAGCCCAAAAAGTAAATAGACCTATGCCGTATTTACCTGAACTGACCTGAACACTAACATTTCCCATCACCGCAAAAAAAAAACAAAAAAAAACGAATCGCTCATCATAAAAATGTAAATCACTTCTAAAAGTAATTTTGAAGTCATACCAATACGGTTAAATCATAAAAGGAGTAACTACTGGTTTTTTGATCTGTCGGGCAAAGTTGACTCATGAAAATTAGGTTGATATTTATTTATTATTTTTAATTTCAGTTGAGGAGATCTCTCCTAGGATGGACTGCGTTTGCCGCTTTCACATCGTCATTACTTGGTGTAGCGCTCTTTTATCCACCACTGGACACGTTCACGCCTCGTGTTGTGGCTGTCATCTACGCAGGAATCCATCGAACTCTGTTTGCATGCGCTGTTGCGATTTTCATTGGAGCTGCAGCGACAGGCCGAGGAGGTCAGAGTAATAACCATCGCAATACCAACATTTTTTCAACGATGTCCTCAGTTAAAACTTTGAATTTTGCAGGAGCGCTTGCGAGATGGTTTTCAGTTCCATGGCTCAGGCCTTTGTCAAGACTCACATACTGCGTTTACCTCGTCCACTCAAGCATTCAAATGCTTGGCTGGGCTTCCGTGAGGGCACCTCAAGTAATGTCGACAAGTAATTCGGTAAGTCCGTACCCAATTTTTCTTACCCGTCATTCAATCACTACTTTTAATTCTAGCGGCCCATTTGTCACTCGGGAACTGCGTGTTCAAGGTTTACGTGTTGGGTCGACAAGAGATTCATTAAAATATTTTTGGAACTAATTCACGCGAGCCAGTTGCCCCTTTGATAGGCAACCACAAGACATTACGCGTCAGTCGGGTAGCCTTTTGCAAGAACGTTCCTGTTGCAGATTCTCATGACTCTACCCGACATAGTCCTCGCCCTAGTTGGAGCCCTAGTGTTGCACCTCACAGTAGAGGGTCCGATCACTTCAGTAATTCTTCAGTTCGGACCAAAAAATATGAAAACACGCCAACATCACGATGATGTCGGAAAAACTGGTAAGTCAGGAACTACAATGAGTCCTCGTCCGAAATTTCAAAACTAATGTTTCTTGTTTCTTCTGCAACCAGATTGCATCAAGAAAATTGTGGAAGATGAAGGCTTTTTAAGAGGAGAAGAACAGAGGATAGGTGGCCAGTAACCTCAACTCCTGCGTTAATTTCAGTTGTTAAGTTTGAAAGGTTTCTATTGTATGACTAAAACGGAGGTTAACTTTAGATACTAGTGAAAAGTAATGTTCACTGGTAAAGATACGCAATTGTGATATTTCTTGTTAAACATCGATGGTGATTTTTAGGTATAAGTAATTTATGCGACAAAGCGTAAGCGAAATGCTTCTTTTGCGCAAGCGGGTGATCATGTAAGTTTACGTAGTCTGCATCAGCATGCATTGCCTTGTTTAGTCTCTGATTTCTTTCGCGGAAACGAAAGATATTATTACGAGCTGTTTGTTCATGAAACCGATTCTTGGTCTCCCCCGGTTCGAAGAAATTGGAGACTCCACCTATTGCACTTTTCATTAAAACATACCTGTTTGCTTCCAAAGTGTAACAAGATACGTTTTAGTATTCAAGTGTAAGTTAAGTCCTTTAGGAAGGTTGGAACGTCTGACACCAGGATCTGTGTTTTCTTCATGTTTCTTTAGTAGACTGCTGTTTTTACACTTGAAAGTTTTAAAAAATATTAGTGGTATCCACTAATTTTGCATCATAGTAGTAGCTAGAGCAATATTCCACTATCAGCAATGAAAAAAATGTAGATCGCTGTATAAATAAAAGAGATGCCAAAAGTTCAACTAACAAAACATTTCGCACCTATACCTGCAGAAACAAAACATGAAATATCTTCGGTATATGAAAGTACAAACAATGCCTAGGTTTCAGCCCTTAAGGAAAGAGCAATCAAACTCATAAAATTATGGTCACACGTATCACCAAGAAACCGAAATTTCAATGAGAGGATTGACACAGTTAAGGGATTACAACAGCATTAGTTTGTTCGTTTTAGCAGTGAAGCATCAGAGGACTTTTGTATCAACTCCTATGTTTTCTCACCGGCGGTATGAGAAAACATTTACGCGGTGGATGAGAAAAAAAGCAGGAGTACTATGAATCCACACCTCTGCTTTAATGATTTTTGATGCACCCATACAAAACCCATGTGTCACAATTTAAACACAGTAGAAATCTATGCAAACAGCCAAGGCTCGCACTTGAAGTTAATTGCATAACGCATTTCTTTACATTAAAAAATGCATAAAATAGTTCATTATGATCTCGATAGACATACCGTGGAGTTGATTGCTTTACACACTGCACTAGATGTCATCATTAAAAAGAAAGGTTGCCACAACCCAGATAGTAAAGTCAAAGTTCTGTAGAACTATGAAAAATTTATATCGAGCGTTATTCGATTCTTACGTGAATTTCATGAATAAGCACGGTACAATATACCACACATTCCTAAAGGCGACATCGACTTACAGGAATTCAGCGCTGATTTCTAAAACAATATCACAGTCAACCATCACCGCGCCGCTCTTGTTTATAAAAAAATAATTATGCAACGAAAAGGAAACTACACTTCATTTCTTAGTTATAGAGTCCTTCTGACACCCAAAGAGAAAATGCAAACAAATTACTTGTCAAAGTATTTTGTTTTGTACAATGAGCAGAAAACTTGATTCGACGTTCTTCCGTAAAAAGCACTTCACGTCTGTATTCAGATTTCTCGTTTACCGCAAAATCACATCTAAAAACCGTGATTTCTACGAAGTCCAAAAGCCATAAAAATGAAAAAAACATCAACAAAGAAAAAGAACATAACAACCTACGCCTGTTTACGGCATGAAGATGATTCATGTACCACTAATATTAATTCAGTAAATGTTCGCAAAAGAAAAAAAGATTTTAACGACTCAAATTGAAGAAAAAAATTAGTCAAGGAAGTCAACTCAGGGTCAAGATTGAGACGACGATAGCGATTTTAATGCAACCCACTTCACTCACATTATCAGAGAAGAACTCTGAAAAAAAATCGCCTCTGCCATAAAAGAAAGGAAAATCACTAATAAACATACATGATTGCACTATCTCAAAGCCACAGAATTCACTAATATTTTCTGTAGAGAACTTTCAAGATAATTTTCTTATAACAACAAAGAAAATAAGTGATTTCCATTTTTCAATTAAGCTCTAAATAATTATTTTGAATATGTAAAGCTCAATTCCCATGCGATGCAAAACCACTTGAATAGATTTACGGTCACTTCATTAACCTGAGAATGGTATCTTTATGAAATGGCTTCGACTGTTCGTGTCTCAAACCAATGTGCGAATTTATACTTCAAAATGATTTGGTCTAGTGTATTCGAATCACACGAAGTATATAAACATTATTTACGGCAGTTCGTCACTGATTTACGTCCAATCTAAGCGCTGATGCTCTGAGATTAAATTCGCTATATTCAAGGGACAAGAAGCGACATCGTCAACTTAAGTGAAAAAAATTGCAATATACATAAACCGTATGCGCCGACCCGTGTGAACAGGATTTAGTCTGATGTACAAACAAAAAGATTGTAATATATCCGTTCTGTCGTATTGTGAAAAATAACGAAAAAAAAATGCTTGCACACAGTTATACAACCGTCCACGGTGCGGTCAAATTGCCTTAAACGCAACACCCATGTTTTCAAAAGATAAAACTCCTGAACGGTAGGAGAAAGAGCGCAAAAATTTTATGCGAAATAAGCCTCTCAGATGACTCTATCTTCCCGTGCATGAGTTAAAATCGTTTGAGAACATGGCCAAAGTAATTTGTTATTGCGGCCGAAAAAGAATCTACTGTAAGTATAGGTGCTTTTACATAAAAGCGTAATTTCATCGAAATTGAGGGCAATGCTGTTTTATGATTCCTCTTGATATGTCGGTGCGACCTGAAAAAGATCAACTTTAAATCGACGTTGCTACTAACAATATGCAGCAATCAGAACACGTTCAGTACGCGTTCACGGAACCACGTTTTTAAATTTGTGTAAAATCCGGTGAAACTTACCTAGTTGCAGCTCCAGATACATAACTAGCATCATTACGTGCGCGGGCACTTCGCAGTTGGGTCCCCGCGAGTTGTAGACCCCCTTTAAGGTTTCCCCCGCCTTCTCGTATTCACCCCTGATCGCAAACGCGACGGACAAGTTGTACTCCATCACGGCCCGTGCTGTTCCCAGTTTGGTCGGGCTCCAGGCTCTCAGTGGGGCCGTGGCCTGGCTGGCGCCTTCTCGCTCGTCGTCGCGGTCCTTCTTCTCTGGCTCCGAATTGGCGGGAAACGCAACGGAAACGTCTTGGATTAACGAAGGATTTAGATGCTCGATCGCTTCGGAAATCTTGTTGGACAGGATAAGAGCCTCAGCGGAGTACAGATGACCAAGCAGTCTGAAAAATGGAAAAGATATTGATTTATGACAAACAAAAATTCTTATTTCTGACAGAAAGCCGAGGAAAGCGACACTGGAGCGATGCACAATGTAACTTAACCAAACTTAACCTAACCGACGCCAAACTACTTACTTATGCGCCCCCGAAAGCCTGTTTTGGACTAGAAGTTCAGTAGCGTGCTGAAGAGCAGTCAGATAATCTCCAAGACATAGCGCCACGTAAGCACTCGCAGCCAGCACTGAACATTTCAGGTTTTCCAGTTCGTTTTTGTATAACGGCGACGCTGGTGCGCCGTAGCAGGCCTCTTGCACCGGAGGTATGCGCGCACCCGATCCTGAAAAACAGAACCAACATACCTTACTACTTGTCACGCGATTGCTAGCCATAAGACGACGGTCACCTGACTAGTCAGCTGTGTGTGTTGGCTGCACTGAATACAAGAGTAGACAAATTTACCGGATTTTTGCAAATTACTTGCCTAAGGTGAGGTTGCCGGTGTTACTCAGTCCTATGAGGCCGCCCAAGTTGGGTCCAGGAAGACGCATAGGTTGTCCGGAGTCCGGTGTCGACGAGCTGGAGGTGTTGGTGGCTCCGACGGGCGGGTGAGGTGGGGGAGGGTTGGCTTTCGATTTCGCGATGTGGTCGTTTATAAGAAGTAGTGCGTTCCGCAGACATAGAGACGCGAATTCGATAGTGACAGCCGGAATCGCACAAGAAACACCGTCTTCGCTGGAATCAAACACATCGATTCACGCTTAATACAAGACAGAAGACGCTCCGAACACTGACCGTTTCCGTACAACCAAAACGGCTATGGAAAAAAATATAATTGGACTTACTTGTACTTATTACTTCCGGAAAGGTGGGATGATAAAATAAATTTTTTGTGTACTCCGGATCCCGTTGTTTTATGGACCATGTTCCTTAAGGTGGCCATGTTGAAATCGGGATCGTTGCTCTGTTGGCACACAAAGAACGCTGCGCTATGAGCTATATTGTTAGAGTTTTTTTTTTGGTACACATGAGTATAAAACAAATGTATAGTTGCTGGTTCCTTTAATCGTCAGAAACAATCAACCGATGAGACGGTAATAACTTTCACAAGAGCACGGGGTGGGCGAGTGATTCGGAATTCGAATCAAAACAGTTTAGTTAAATTTGGATTCCGAATAATAAATACAAAAATAATGAAAAACAAAAAAAGAGAGTCCTCGAACCAAATTTAGTAAAAATCTTGCTTGAAGTTCAGGTAGGAGCGAACGAGTCAAACGTCATAACGGGTCAAAAATAAAAACAAATCGCAAGACGAGCATCATGTTTTTTAAAAGCATCCCAATCCATTCGGTGAATCCTTTATTCAAAGGAATAATCAGCTAATATAAAATACCGAGATTTCGAGATAACTTACCGATTTGTGCACCATGATGCAGCATTCAGCTAGCCTTAACCACAGCCGAGGGTTCATATAATAAACTCGAACTGCTTCGGTGAGAAAATCAAACGCCAATACAGGCTCACCCGCGTGTAACAGCGCGATACCCAAGTTGTATTTTATTTCCAATTTTTTCGACGAATTTAAAGTGTGAAGAGGACGCGAATTCAGACCATCTGAAACCATAAAGAGAAATTAAAATACGTGACGTAGCTATGAGACAACAAATGACAACAAGAGTAAGAAGCTGGGTGAGTTTTTACTCCTTTCTGAAAATTTCTTTAAATGCAATTTTTTATTTTAAATCTCTGCAAGGAAATCGATCGATACTATATACACAGATAAAAACGACCTGAAATTTGCAGCAACTTTTCTTTACAGTTACGCGATATTGCGGTCATGAAATATTGTCCCAGGAACAAAGACTTACCTCCTTCAAGTTTGGGTAAGGTTTTGATGGCCGATTCGTCTTCTTGCAGAGCTCGGTGCAGGTAATGCGATGCTAAGTGCGGCTTGGCCATGTAATGATGCAGGCACCCGATGTTATTGTAAAACAACGAAGGAATAATATCTCCCGTTTCCCTTCAAAAAAAGAACAAACATTAAAACTTTTCGACGAACCAAAACCTCTCAATACACAAATAGGAGGCACAGCCCATGAGAAAAAAAAGCAGGTTAGAAAAACAAACTCATTCTTCCACACGTTTTCTATCCGATATGATTTAGACATAGAATTATGTTAGAATATGAAACACCGAAGCTGATCAAATTTATTAAACTGTTGGGACATGATAAGCGAAACAAATATCGATACTTGCTTTGTTTTTAAAATTAATTTTAGCCGCATAACCAACCGTTACAGTTTTTACTGTTTTCGGTGCAAGACTGTTATCAAACGGACATTTCATAACAAAACAAAGATGAAAACGGCACTTACTTTAGAGATGGTATATTACGTGGTATAGAATTTAACGCTTTTATAGCTTTTTGGAAATTTCCTCGTAAGTACTCCAAGTTTCCTTTCAGAAAAATTGTTGATAAAGCCTGGAAAAAAAAACAGACTGATAATGTGACAAGATGATAGTGCCAGCAGGAAAATATCCAGGAGAAAGAGAGCACTGAGCTATAATTTATTAATAAATCTTGAAAATGGTCGGTGGATATACGATAAAAATTGGGCATAAAACACTTTTAAAAAAAGGCCCATTTTCTTTTTTTAATTAAACTTTTTACGGTTTGATCTGATAGGTGGAAACTAAAAAAGGTTAGAATCGATACCTGTTACTCAATAAATCGATTTTAGACGGACTAGGAGGGTGAATGAGTTCCCGGGTGGGATGTTGGAAGGGAAGTCGTTAATTTCATATCCCACTTTTCTGAGCGATAAATGGACTAGGCGAGAAACAGACGACGGTGAAATCAATTTTTAGTTTCCCTCAATCGATACTAACCATCAAACGTTAAAAATTCAACAACAAAAATTTCGACCGAAAATTGAAAAAAAGGCAAGGGGTACTCCTACGTTTTTTTTTTCAATTTTTTGGCCAAAAATTTTTCTTTGTTTTTTGTAGTTTTACGATTAGATGTAATTGAGTGAAATTGAAAAATAATAGAACCGATGTCTGTTACTCAATTCATCGATTTAAAACGGAGCAGGAAGGTGAAGAAGTTCTGGGAGGAAAGTTGGAGTGGAAGGCGTAAATTTTGTTTTCAATATTTGGACCGAATAATCCTGGAAGGGAGCAACCGACGACGTTACTAATCATTTTTGGTTCCCCTTAACCGATGCTAACCATCAAACGTTAAAAACTCGACAAAAAATTTCGACCGAAAATTATTAAAAAAGGCAAGGGTTGCCCCTACGTTTTTTGTCAATTTTTTGACCCAAAATTTTTTCTTTAATCTGTATTGTTTGACGATTGGATCTGATAGAGGGAGGCTAAAAAAGAATTGAACCGATGCCTGTTGCTCACTTCGTCGATTTTAAATAGACCAGGAGAGTGAAAACGTTCGGGGAGAAGAGTTGGAGGGGAAGGCAAAAATTTTATTTTCCATTTTTCGAGCGATAAATCGACGAAATGAGCAACTGACGACGGTAAAAACAATTTTTAGTTCCTCTTTATCTATTCCAGCTACAAAAAATTAAAAATTCGAAGAAAAGACTGAAAATTGAAAAAAAAAAAGTTTTTTTTCTCCAATTTTTTGGTCTGACAAGTCAAATAAGTCAAAACTGTCCCCGCGGTCCTGAAGTCTAATCAAACTTGAATTTCTTTTTGATTGAAAACTTACAATCAAATGATTATCAAATTCCTTATCGTCTGGTACCGAAGGCTTCAGCTCAGGCTCTTAATTACTTACCGGGACTTTGGCGGCGACAAGACTCTTGAGCTCCTTTTTGCATGATCGCAACGACCCTGTTTTTAGGTAGCAACGCACTCGGTACTGACAGAGCTTTTGCTTAAAATGATCCGTGGCAACATCTACGGGCTCCATCTACGCAGAAAATACAACAGAATAAAAAAACCTTAAATTTAAAAAAAAAAAACACACCAGATACACAAAGTCAGGAAAAATACTTTACCGGCTTTTCTTTTTCTTTCACTTCTGGTTTCTCTAACGACATATACAGATCTTTATCACCACCTAGTTTCACTGTTGTTGCAACAAACTGTGTTTCCATATAATTTATTTGAGCCAAAGCCTGCTCTGGCTGATGTGTTCTCAAGAGCAGCTCCAGAAATAAAATGCAAACACAGTGAGCAAGGCTTTCCTCTGAAATCAACAGAAAAATAATTGTAGCTGTTTAAGAAAACATGTAGTAGGTGAAGG
>Ga0058701_10001307_pt1 | contig 17491 bp, 6 predicted proteins | sample AgamicOrMae_FD_97039 | JGI IMG/M metagenome (GOLD analysis project Ga0058701, IMG submission 97039) | Agave microbial communities from Guanajuato, Mexico - Or.Ma.e | ecosystem: Host-associated > Plants > Phyllosphere > Phylloplane/Leaf | place: Guanajuato, Mexico | collected 2012-06-04
ATGTGAGCTTTTTGATTACAAGCTGGTTGAATTTTTGCAAAGTCAGCTGGATTGTTAAATCATGTTTATAAATTGATATTCGATCATCGTTCAGAGGAGTATTACTAATTAGACGGCGTCACACCTTGTTTGATTAGATTAGTTCCCTCTATTGATTCACTGAAAGAGGGAACGATTTTGTTGTCCTATTAACGCCTAATCACGCCTCAACGCACCACGTCCGATAACTTTAATTAGATGACGATTTTTAGTCCATTATGAGCGATATTATTTCATTAGGTGCGAATGAATAGCCTGCTGAGAATAGTCTTCACTGGACTGTATTTCAAAGTCCACTACGTAGTGCTATTTTGGTCGGATTCTCTTTTATTCATCGAAACTAACGCCTCAGTAAAGATGAAAGGGGTATAAAGGTGATGAGACAAGGCAACTTCTTCAGTGTCATATTCCGATGGAACAGGAAGCGAATATTAGACGTACTTGTCTCGCCCAGCACAGTATGTATCCATCTACTTATATCTAATTTGATGGTGGCATGTGGCGGTTATCATCACTTTCTGTCGAGGAAGAAACCAACTCATGACCAGTAGTCAGGATCGGATTATCAAAGCGCGATCAGAAACTGATTAGTCCATGAATTATAAAAGGAGTTATGCTAGGGAATTCAACCTTAGAGTAGGTAGAATGGACGCGTGCAAATTAATCAAAGCAGCTGATAAATAACACACGATAAATAATCACATGTAGACGCATCGAAACACAAAAGAATTATCTTGATGGTCCTTAAGTTAGGAAACTGGTCAAAAGAAGCTCTTAAAATAGCTGATTCTGGTTTTAAGGGCAAAGAATCTTCCCAGGAGAGTCTAGTTGACCTGGAATTACTCCCCATAGGTTGAAGGTGCTGCCCTCTTCTCCTTGAACGGCGCGGCCCACCACGTCCCACCGTCGCCCACCACCGCCGCCGTCAACGGACACGGTTCCACAGAACGTAAACTTGGAATATCCTTCCTGGAAGGTGGTGCACAGCGGCGAGGCGTGGAGGGAGAGAAACCACAATTACCCCTTCCCGCCGAATATTTGAATATTTCCGCTTTGATCATTACCGGCGCCATGATAACGACATTGTCAATGCTCATCTTAGACTAAAGAATCTAATATTCCTTGTGATATTAATGGGTTGACTCGAGTCGGGGAAAGAGGTCGCCTTGTATGGTGTGACCTCAATGCATTTTTTTCTCTTTTCTTTTTTGGACTCATGAGGTACCGAAAATGTCTTTTATTTCAACTTCTTTTGGTCTCAGCGTAGTTTTATTTGGCGGTAGTTGCCTGCCTAAAAATGCCTGGAGTAAAGTCATCTTTTAACTAGGTATACTATTTTCAATTTCTCTCTCTTTTCTTTCAAAAAAAATAAACTTTTTATTTTGTAAACCTGTGATGGCCTATTTCTATTTTCTGGAATTCACGTCGCTTCTTCGGCTCGCACGTCAACCCACAGCTAACCTTTATCATAAAGACTATACACTAAAATCAGCTAAATTCCTATGTCAACTAAATCCTATAGCTTTGAAATGGTTTTAATAAAATATCGATATTAGTTTGGAAAGTTCTGTGGACTCTCCGTAGATATAACACAAGGGCGCTAGCAACTCTGAGAAGCAAGTACGCTTCAGGGATAAGATAAGAATTGCATGAGGACATGGAGCTCTAAGGGTCCTGGACTCCAGGGTCTGTTTGTACGCGGTGAAGCAGCAGTGCTTGGGGGGGGGGCTTTTATTCCCCCCAAGCTGCACTCTCTATATGATGCATCTTGGTGCCTCGTATAACGGAAGGGAACGCATATGCGCGCCAAAGGAGGAGGCCTAAGAGGGAAACACTCCAACTGGAGTCTATTTTGCACCATATTTGTCAATGGAGGCTACCGCGGTGTACCCTTCCTTTGTTTGACAATATTCTTCGAAACACGGCGAATTTTCAAAGTTAGTCTAAAAATATTTCGTTTTTATTTTCGTTTTTTCATATATGGCCTCTAAAAATAATTTAAAATAAATCTGTATTTATGGTAAATCTTGAGAAATAATAATTTTAAAGGTAAACGTGACTTGAAAGCTGCGTAAGTAAATGCTGACCGGAAAGAGCGATTGTATTTTCTTCATCTTTTGATGTGCTCTGTTCCCACCTTGAATTCAACGACGAGGACTACATAAAACAAGACGCAAAGAAGCAAGGGCAACGCTCTTGCAAACTATTCTCGTATTTTACCAAATGACCGAAAAAATCCTTAGGAGATTTTGATCTTATATCGACTCTTGCAGAGCCCTTTCCTTAGCAAGGCAACATTAAATGTCGCAATAAGCCATGGAAGCCAGGTTTTTAGGTCTGAAAAGTCGTTGCCTCCGTAATAGCTAAACGGCGGCGTGCTGTCGAGGTTGCCTATGGAGTGCACGCTTAAGACTTTGGGTTCTCCTCTATGCAGCTCTGGCGCAGTCGGGTCTTTTGTCAGAGCCGCAGTAAATAAGCAGTAAGGAGACTCGTCACTATCATTAGCCAGGTTTTGTTTTTATTGCGTAGGTTTGTTCTTGGTGTCAACAAGGCGTCGTGGCTGAGTGGTCAGCGTGTCCGCCTTATTACCTCTGTGCTGAATAATCTAGTGCAATGTAGATTTCAATACCTTAGAATATTTTACGACAGATGCAATTTGGTTTTTTGTTAATAAATTGTCTTTAGAAAGTAAGGCAAATAAAATCATATCATAAAATAACAAGTAACAAAAAGAAAAAGAGAGTATTCTACCTTGAGAAATCCATGGGGGGGAAAAATAAACTTGGGTCGACGTATGTTCTATACAGAGCTTCAAAGCATTTGAAAATTGCGGTATAAATAGACTCAAAACTGTACAGCTCCTTTAGAAATGCGATAACATACGGGATGAAATTAGCCTATCCCCAAGTTTCGCAATCCCTTGATATTGGCACTGTTTGAGCTGAAACGCTCTCGAGAGAACCACAGTGTAAATAGTGCCATTCGGCGGTGCAGCACGGTGGTCCCACACAAACCCGCACATATATGGCTAATATTGAGGCCCAAATAGCAAGCAAGTTGCGGCAGCATAGACTCCCACACGCCCGTCGGACCGATTGAAGTAATAGCCAAAGACTCCATCCCGGTTCAATGCGCCGAGATTATTTTTATGAAATATCTTGGATGTAATATTTTTGCCGAAAAACACAAAGAAGCTTGTTGGGAACTTTCATTTGGTCCGGAAATCGAATCTCTTAGGAAGTAAAACACGCTGTACTGCGTGCAAGGCCTGATTCCACAGGGGAAATAATGAGTAGATTTTGTTCTGAACGGAGGCGAGGAGTTTGAAGAGAAGGGAGAAGTAAGGGGAATGGGCAGCAATGGAGTTGGGGGAGAGGAAGGAGTATGGAAGTGAATAGAGGAGAGGGGGGTAGGAGAAGGAAGGATTGAGATTTAGGGGGAGGCGTGTGAGGAGAAGTGGGGGGGCTCAGTTGAGGTGTTGTTCCTAATGCTCAAGATTACAGGCACAGAGATGAGATGGTGGAATAGTGTGAGCTTTCATTCCATTCTAAGCCTTAGCTGCACTTCTGTTAACTTCATGTCTACTCAAGCTCCGCTTCTCAGACTTATTTATCCATTCATTCTTTCTTGGCTTCGCGAAGTATTTCTTGCCAAATTGACGAAAATGGTGATGAATTTTGTGGAGGTTTGCTTTAATGGTAATTGATTTATATAAATATAATAAAAGGGTTTGGTTTGATACTGTGTTCGTGCAAATGCCTGGTCTTGGAAGGACGTTATTCCGTGAAAAATCGCTGTGGACTATCTTTTAAAACCAAAATACAGCTTTTTGTGGTATTCTTATGAACAATACTGCTGATTGCAAAACGAAATTTTAAGTTGAAAAAATCTCACTTTTTTCAGGTTTCCGTAAGGAAACCATTGTACTTTTTAGTCTTTAAAAGAGCGTTGGTAATGTTGATGATTTTTTTTTGAGGTTGTCATCTTAACCAACTCGTCCTTAAACTTCGTCCCCTCGTTTAAAAAGGAAATGCATCAACTCCGTCATTTCCGCTATAAGTTTAACAGCGGAGAAAGCATGGTAGGATTGAAAAGTCCTGGACGGGCAACGCTTGACTGCCTGAGGACTGGGGCGTGAGGCCTGAGGCCTGCATGGCAACAGGTAAACTGACCTAACTCGATACTTCGGTTCGGTGTCTGTCTATATTGATATGCAGGGCCTTCACTGATGCATCTAATGGCAACCTGTCGACAGCAAACACTGTTGAATGAGGTTATTGCATTTCCAAAATAGATTTCGGAGTACGGGAGACCTAACAATATTTCGCTCCGGGAAGTAGAAAACCAACGACGGAATAAACGGGAGGTCCAGCAGAGTGCCCGATATCCTCACGCGCGTGATTATGAGCAACAGTCTAAGAATTTTGGAGACAAAATGAAATTAGACCGCCTCATGGAATGTAAATTTGAGACGTATTCCTTCACATATATTTTTATTAAGTTTGTGGGGTAACACAACTAAATTCGAAGAATTTCTAATTTTGGGATTATTTGATTTAATTTTAATTGAATTTTGGGAATATTTAATAAGGTGATTGAAAAAAAAGTGCTTTGATTTCTATTTAATTATTTTTCAATGCTGAACTTGATTTTTTCCTGAAAACAAAAAGCTTTTCTTGCCGTATGATGTCATCCGGTAACACAAATCATGTTGTAGTATCCCGTATCAAGAAATTTTTCTGCCCAATAAAAATGTTCTCTCCCAACTTTCTTTATAAACTTTGTCTCTGAGTTTCATCAAATTGTACGAAGAATCTCGATTAATTCCGGTGAAGGGAGTCGAAGTTGCGCTGTTTTAGTTGATCGCTATTTTCGGCTCGCAGACTGTGACAGTGAGTTATGAGAAAGGAGCCGCCATCATGAGAAATTTATGAGAAGAAAAATCCAGAGTGACCTGAGGAAAGGCAGGGACGAAACATTTGATGAGGATTCTGGCTCCACCACACATCTCGGCAGAAAGATTGGGACGAGCCAAGCAGTGCGGTTCTCGCATCGGAATTCCCTATCCTGGATTCGTATCCCGATCCCAAACTCGAATCCCGATGCGCATCTTTGCTGGGAACAACTCGGAGAGCGAGAAACGTGGCACAACGTGGCAATAAAGAAGAATCCCCCCTCTCCATTAGGAAAAGCGTACCTCTCTGGTGCAGCACCAGAACAGGTACTCTACGTCGCGTTCATGTTTATGTGGGTACAAATAGATGTTAACACCTCTTCGCACAAAGCGCTTTAACTCGACCGGTGATTCTCTTTGTTTTCGGCGAAACCTGTTTGGCTGCAGTGCAAAAACGGCTTGGGTTTGTTATCTCGTCTCTACTCGAGTAATACGTGTGCCTGGAAACTGGCCCGAGCCAGTGAACTAGATCCGTGCGCATAGACAAGCCTTGATCCCCATCCCAGAGGAGTATATCTAGTAGGCCTACCTAATCCAAACTATTACATTTGTAAAACAAGGTAAAATGTTATTATATGGGCAGGGATATCGCATCACGGCCCTGTTCATTTATGGTGTCACCAGGATCAATCATATTGTGTGCATTACATTGGCCGTAATCTTTTGTTACCCTAGATCTTGAATTACCGGCGGTTTAATCGATATCACTTTTGTGAGCTTTTCACATCTAATAACATAAACAAACAAAATAAATTATGTACAATCAACGTGTTAAATAGGGGTCTCTCTTTGCTGTCACTCCACTCCGGTTTCGCTATGCTTGATTTTGCGAACTTCTCGCTTTTAGTAACTGCAGCTGAGAAATGGCATAAGGCTGCTAGACCACGTTACATTGCCCAGTTCTCGCTTGGCTATCTCTATGCTGAGATTTTGAAGAAGGCAAAGAGGTAAAAAAATACAGCGTACTTCATTGCAATTTCCACTATACGGTGTGATTGCGGATATTTTCAATACATTGGATGCAGTTTTAAATCCAGGGAAGCTAATTTATCGGCCGTATTTTCCGTGGCAATGTTTTATTTTATTTAAATCGGAGCAGCCGGTCTTCTTAGGTCTCGGGAACTGTCACCCAGTCCAATTGGCGTAAACCATATTTCACTTGACTGGAAACCAGTTGGCCCACTAAATACTAGGTGCACGTCCAATTATGTAAATGGCGGCACGTAATGAGAACGTCGTGGCGACATCAGAGCGACGTCCGCGCCGTGGCGTTAGAGCGCAGGTGGAACCCAATGGACCCCTAAAACGAATGCTTAAGAAACTAATCACCTGCGGGCCAGATCGAAATAGCTCCGGCTGCTGGTTCGAGTCCTCCAGGGGCAGATGACAGAAAGTAATTTTTTCTTTCACAAAAAGAGGAGGGAGACCTTGAAATTAATGGGGGAGTTTATGTGGAGTGACTTGTGTACTTAGTGGTTACACTAACCGGCTGGGCTGCGATCATAAAATATTGAGATTTTTGTTCCGGCGTCATTTGGAGAGCTGGGCACAGCTCCTGCGGGGGAAACTAAACAAAAATGACGCTTCCATTTATCACTGTCGCAATCTTAAACCCACCGCTAATGCAATTAAATATATTTATCGAATCTATTTCGGGCAATGTTACGACTCGAGAGGACGAGGTCATCTTAAAGAAAATGACGTCGGAATAATATTTATCAGATCTCGCGATATTCTCGAAAATTTAATCACGTTTATCCTTTTTATTGTTAAATTAAAAACATAGCATATATGCTATGCTATAAAACATAGCATATTATATCTATTGCATACTCTCAAAATAGGTAATCCAACGTATGATGATGTGTTTCTGGGTTTCTACTGTTCGAAGTTTATTTATTTTTTTATTTTTTTTTTACTTTGACGGAGTCACGGAACATGACAGCTCGCTGGTCAAGAAGCAAAGGGTATAGACATTGTATGGTAGGTTCATTTTTTTATCATCGCCCTGTGAAAAGAAAACAGAAATACTTGTGTAACTTTGTCCGTGTGAGAAAAGGAAAAATCCTTCATTTTTTACCGTTGAAAACAAAAGCCGTACCGTTATTCGTGAAAAATAAAGGTTACAGAATTTTCATTAAATGTACTGGTTGAATAATTGCTACAACTTAAAGGGACTCAATAGGTCTATTATTACTGCGAGTATGTTTATTTGGTTTGAGGTATGATATAATGTTTATCTAATCCCCTGAGCGGTTTTCCTTGTAAGCCAAGCAAGTGATGCAAAATGAATTGCTTATTTTGAGCCACAGGATGAGAAGGATGCAGCGAATTCAGCTCGATCCTCTCTTAGCTCGCAACCGGAAACTTTTCGCTGCACCGCTTTAAGTGCAGCTTTAATAATCTCAATGTTTTAAAAATGAAGAGAGGTACTTTTCATGGTGTTGGGCAAAACTTTGAGTCAGATTGCTATTACGCTGGTTTAGCGCAGTGACCATTAGCCAAGGTAAAAGGCTGCGGTCGTCAAAAGGAGAGGAAGAAACTCAGATAATGGACGTGACTGGCCAATAGAAATAGCAACACTTCCATCAGTGCACCCTTTGACTCTTTTCTTAATACTTTTTTTCTTACTTAAATCAATTTTAAATAAACTTAGTAGAATGTTTTGTTTTTTGTTTTTTAATTTTTTTTCTTAAAAAGCAAATCTTTCTGAATAAGTTACTGGAATAAAGCATTCAATTCTTGCTAGTAAAATTAATCAAAAAATTCTATCTTTGTGAGCTCTTTTTTTTCGCTAAACGCCGGCTGGCATCTTCCTTTGTTCTCACCAAGATGAATATCGGACGAAATCGATTCGGCAATAAAAATCATCTCGTTATGACTTCCGATGCGTTCATAAATTTTAGACTACAATGTCAGTGAATTTACTGCGCCAAAATAACTTTTACTGCCCATTTTATGACAAACTATTGATCTTCTGAAAGGTCTTATCTCCCTCGCAGATGCGCTCTCTTAGAAGAAATCGCCTTGTCCTTTGTTTAGTCTATGAGAAGGATTTTACGGAACCATTCGCTATTCTCAATTCTTTGGATTTCATTTTACTCCCAAGTATTTTATTGGAAGTAAATTCCTGCGTAGTTTTATTTTGGGTCTTCGGGCGATCAAAGCAGTATCATCCAATTTTCGTGCATAGAATTGACGCGAAAAAAATCACTCTGGCGTGCGCTAACATCTCCTTTTCTTCTTTTCTTTTTTAAGTTTTAAACTTCCATTTTCCCTGGGCACGCTTCATTAGCGCGCCATTTGTGGATGGAATATTAATTATATTGCAAAATTGTTTACTTGCAGCACTAATGGAGTGTGGCCTACGTTAAAAGAGTGATTTAAAGTTGTCTTGTTTTAGAGGCTTTCAACATCACGTTGGGATGGACAAATAAATTGCGTCCAATTAAATTCTTGCCCCCTCTTTTCATAACCGCATCAGGCTTTGTTCAAGGAAGCCCTTGCAGCCAAAACGATACCAAATTCGTCACTTTCTTGTAAGCCCTTACAATACGCTTATTTATCGTTCTCTGACGTGCCCTAGTCCTTTTTTGTCCTTAAATTGCCCACTAAAATTGGATACTTACTGTATATCCCCGATTTTTTAAATCAATTGCTTCCGAAAAAATGCATGTATCTTTTTGAAAGTTTGCAACTTTATTTTGCTTAGGCGAAAACGTCGGCGATATAAGAAAGCAACGTTTCCTTCTCCACAATGCACTTCATTCACCATCACGTTCATTCCTTCCTCCCACCCCTCACAACACACTGTCCAAAGTGAGGAAATTGGGCGACTCTCGTCGGCGGCCGCAGAGGTAGAGGAGGCGGTTAGAAGGGTTTACCAGGTGTGCATCTCGGAATCGGAGCAAAAATTGTTTCCATTGAGCCGGGGAAAGAGTTGATGTTCCTTACTGCCCCCCCCCCCCACCTCTCTCGCACCGAGGGAAAAGCGTCGCAATCGGCTGGAATCACTACGGAAAGAAAAATATTTTATGCTGGGCTTGAAAATAAATGTGTTTACTTAAGTGCGGAATTAAGGTGGTCCCCGCGGAACTGTTGAAATAAAAGCAGGTGGCTTTGATGGTCTGGCCAGGTCAGCCTGCAATTCCCTTTTACAACAGGATCAAATTAACCTCTGGGAAATTAGCCACGAGATTTCACACTTCGGCAACTCTTTCTCGTCTTTAGGTAATTCACTGAACAAAATCATCCGACTTCGCTTTCTATAGACCTTATAAGACTTGTTATTGTTGGACTCATTTTTTTGTGTATTTGTTTGCATTTATGAAATATTAATTTTGTCTCGTCGTAAAGGCTTCCCATGCACGTGCCAAGAAAACTCGGCTTAGCTTGCCGCGCTGGTAAACAGCTTGGGAAAAGTCGTCGAGGAAAACATCAATAGACCTTTCAAAGTTTAATGAGTTGATGCCGCCCCGAATAAAGACGGTGGTGGTTGATCTGGCGGCAGATCTAGCGGCGTTTGTCCTGCCGCTTAGCGCCTAGTTTCGTTGTCCTGCCGCCAGCAGTCCTGCCTGCAAACGTTTTGGTGGAACAACCCGCACGCAAAATTCACGATTATTTTAAATTTTATTTGTCCGTTTTACAAACTTTTTTAAGTCTTGTTTTTAATTATCTCACTTTGCCTTGTCGAGTACTTGGCAAATAATTCAATGTTAGATACCCACCATATTTGTAATGAAAGAATCGAATCACAAAGAGGGAGTTCCCACGTAATAAATGAAGCGTTTACGACCAATTTCATAGACCATTGTCCCCTCTCGTTTTGTGATCTTGAACGTATCTATTCGTCCGATGCATGCTCATTTTGATCGCCCAACGTTTCCAGTCCAATGCAATGGAACTTTCAACCCTTAATCTCTAAAAAATCGAAAAAAAATCGATCACTTTTTGTGTGTTTTAAAACATATTTTTATATATATATTACTCATCATACGAAACTGTTTTGGAGAGTAGAGTGGAGTTTTGGAGCGAGGTTATAGGCGTGAAAAATCAATAAACGCTCGGAAAAAAATGGTTTTGTTACGGCAACAAAATTAGGGACAACAAATATATTATTTTTGTTGCTGCAACTAAAACTTTTGCTGCTGCAACCAAACGTTTTGTTGATAGAACTAAACATTTTGTCGTTGTAACAAAATAATTTTGATATCCCTATTTCAACAAATTAATGATGTTGTTGGTATAACAAAACCTTTTCTACCGTGCGTATTCTTAAAAAAAATGCAAGAATGTCAAAAGCTGATTTAGCTTCTTCTCTACTTTTTTGAGTGAAATAACTCTTGCTTTTCGGAGATATTCGGGGCTGGAAAGCATCGCAACCGACATAAATACGCAGGATCGATATGTCTAAGAATGGAAAATTTGTGGGAAGTGTATGTTGTGGTGTAATACGGGCTTTGTAACCTGTTGCAGCATTGTGTGCATCGGTGGAGGCGGACGTGCGGTTAGATGATGACCTGATGTACAGCGCGACCTTCGACCCGTCGGAGCCACAGCCCAAATTCGAGACGGTCGGAAGAAGTTTTAAAGTTGTCACCAAAGACACAATAGTGCTTCCATGTGATGTCACAGACTTAGGTAAGCCTTCCTTGCAACAATTTCCGCTGTCCTTATTCGTGCTCTGCCACCATCCTGATGTATTGTTATCTTAACAACCATGCAATCAAACGTGTTATCACTATTCTGATCAGTAGGTGTATGCCCTGAAACTACACTGGAATCGATGCGTTTTCGGGGTTGCCCTGAAGTGAACTACTCAGAGGATTTGAGACAGAGAATGTTAAAGAAAGTTGTTTGTTCGTTTGTTGAAATTCATTTTCTTCACTCTTTGTGGCAATACCAATAGAAAATGTCTAAAACACTAGCGCCTACTCTAAGGAATATTTGAATTAGCGAAAGGAAAACATCGTTAGCACTTTTAGCAATGTTACTTCTCCGTACCCGTCAATATTTGAACGTAACAGAACAATTTTCGATGCAAGTTATACTAGCCTGCATTCAGAATTTTCCGCGATCCATTAAAAAAAAACGTTTACCCCAAAAAGATAAACTTTGAAAGTACTGGATCTTATCAAGTACTTTTTCCAACATCTAATTATTACTCAATAAAATAGTTGGTAGGTAGTAATAACGAAGAAAAATTTCAAAATATATCGTCAAGTTCAGAATCCTGTCACACTGATCCATGCATAGCGCTGTCCGTGTTGCCTTTGGCTGTAGATAACGTCATTCTGTTACCCAATGAAATAACCCGGTCCCTCTTTTGTTGACGTGGGCGTCTTATCTTCGGCCTTTCTTATTATTATTTCTTTCATTGACGCTAGTTAGCGTTTGAATCAGAAACAAGATACCTTTGTGAGCGAATAAGCCAGCCAAAATCGTAAATAGAACGACATTTTAAAATTTCTTGGAGTCCTCTGATGAATCAGCGCTCCTCGTTGACGCTATCACCCTATTTATCCTCTTTTTTTGTCTGCTTTATAAACGCTTTTCTGTTGAAGCCAAATCAGTAGCATTTTAAACATTGTCCATTTGTTCGGGACAAAAGGAAAGTTTTGCGTTCACATGGAGTTTGCAGGTAGCTGGCTTTTCAACTGCCTTTCATCGCAGCCACCCGTGGGCTATGTCATGATTTCCATTTTTCAGAGGATCTTTTATTTCTATTGTCTATTTCATACAATCTCTGAAGTGCGAATCCAACTCGAAATGAAGAAGCTTTTGAATCGTGGCTTTAAGTTGACTAATTACTGATTCATTTTAAAATAATGATATTGTTTTTGTATGAACTTTACTTTTTGAAGTGTTGGAAAATACCCCATCTTCGCTTGGTCAATTTCTAGTCACAGTTTCTTGTATATATCGGAATGTTTTATTTATTTATTTTTAATCACGGAAATGATCGAAATATCTGAACCGTGACAATGGCCTTTTAATGACGAATGGTTTCGTCTGCAAAATCTGTTAGATCGTGATACAGTTAACTTAGGCGTGGTCAACTTAAGACTTACTTGGGCGACGCTCGGCCCGCGTTAGAACGGAACTCGTCCGTACAGTGCCATTTGACAGTGTCGTTGCAAATCAAAAAGGCCGGGGCAGGTTGACCTAACGCTGGGGGGCGCATCTTTCCTTTTGATCGACTGAGACGTTCGTGCTTGCAAGATCAGCGTCAGCCATTTGCTCGCCATTCCCCAGCTGCTAGCTTAGACTCAACGCGCGCCTCGTTCGTTTTCAGTTCTAGAGTGACCCAAGAGAGTAAGAGTAACTGCGCTGTGCGCGACAGGCTGTCTAGAATTGGGAAGGTTTTTCGTGATCGGGAGGGATAGACCTAAAAGCAGGAAATTTCCGGTTCAATAGGTAAGCAACCCGACTGACAACCCGACGTGTTCACCTGGTTGCCAAAAATCCCTCGTACCAGCCACCACAAACCTTGCTGTCCGCCACTATCTGACTCTACTTGTTCCGCAAAGTCCCCTTTAACTTCCACATGTACCAAAAGAGGTCGCAAATATTTCAACAAGTATTCCACTTTTTTTTTCTTTTTCAGTTGATTTTGAACTGTGTAGTATATGCATGCAGGCAATTGTGAATCATACCTTGTTGAAAATTAAAGATATAGTTTTTTAAAAGTATTTCTTAATAAATTTATTTCTTAGATACAATTATTAATTTTGGAAATATACAACCAAAAATTTATATATTCTTATACACCCCTCCACTCCACAACAAAAATAGAAGATTGAAAAAAAGATAATTTTGTAGATATTGTAATATATGAGCCTAAAATTTTGGTTCCCGGAAATTCTAAGGTCAGAAAAGTACCCAGATACAGTGCGTGATCTAATCGCAAGTTCCAGTATAATTTAAGGCCCATTCATGAACTACTGTATATGTAATGGACGTTATGTATTTACGCTCCTGTCGGGTATAATCGTTTTCATCTTTAGGAGTTGGCCTAGCGTGACTAATTCGTGTTAAATATGATCCGTAGCTGTATCAGATAGAGAAGCGTATTTGTCTACTTCGTATGGAATTGGGTCGAGTGGGATCCACGCGGATTTGGTGCGGTGGCTGTGGGACGGAACACCCCCTATGCAATCGTGACCGAACAATTGTGCATTGGAGCCCCTGCGCCTTTGCCTGCATCCCTGAGGACCTTTCTCGAAAACTTTGCTATAATACCGAAAGCCGCCGCCGCATGGCGCTGCGAGCGCTTGCCTCACAAAGCAGCTTTGCGCTGCTACATTTTTCAGTATCCAAGTTTTACTTGTCCGAATAATGCCGAGGCGATGTGAATTGCGTAACGCAAAGAGCATCGCGGGAGACGGATTGTTAGCCAAGCCGAATCTGGCTTTCTTCACTTTCAACACTAAAAGTTGTCAGGTCTATTTCAGCGGCGTTTTTTCGTCAAGCTGATCTGAGCAAAGAAAAAGTATAGACACTTATGCCTAGCTTAACGTCCAGCCTGACGTTACATTTCAGTGGCTGTTTCTGCCTCCGATAAATGATATTAGGCTTAGGCTTAGCTGAAGTGATAGGATAGCAGAATAGTAACGATTTTTCTTTAAAGATACGAAAGCACAAAAGCAGTGCTTCCCTGGTTTTTCTCCTTAAACTATTTGTCCCTTTTCCATTCTTCCTTAACCCAAAACAGCCCAAAGTATTTTGAGTGAAATTTACCCCAAGCAAAATTGTAAAAAAAACAACAAAAAAACGCAATTTTAAGCTTTGGAAAATGCCTAAATTATTGAATTTCGGGTTTCCAGAGGGATGATATTTTTTAAATTGTGATAATGATGAACTGAAACGATCCTCTAAAATATGTCTTTCTGTTTCCGAACGGCATCGCTGGGCGGTAGAGGGTTGAATTGGAGAAAGGTCCGATCTCGGAAAACTTGAATCAGCCAAATTTTACGGCCTGCTCGAGATTTTACAAGATTGGTTGAGCCCTGATCGATTCCAGACCACGGCAAGCTTTCGAAGAGGAGCGTGCATAGCGGTCCTAATTGGAAAGTTGGCTGGATTAAATTTGCGATGACAGCGTGGCTGCGCGGCGAGGTCTTGTCCTCTTCTCATCCCCGATAATCTTGAGGCTGTCTAAATCAAAAACCCTTTCATCAACACCTCTCATGGATCGGAGTTTGCCCTCATAACAAGACTTCGTCGTTGGCTTTGTGACTCGCAGTGGAGCGAAGAAAGTTGTGGAGAAACGCCCTGGTGGAATGGCCTGACCAATCATTTTGCCGAGTGAAAGGGATACTCACTCTATGAGAGAGAAAGCTTGGTACAGTCAAGAAACCGACCGCTGCAATCCCCAAGTCAAGGTCCCACTACGTGAGGGGTCTCGCCGGAAGCAGCTGGCTGGGGTAGGGTGCGTTGTAGGGGCGCGTTCATTACGTGCGTAATCGCATGCGTGAAAACTTTTAAGTGGGACATGACAATGTTTGCGGAAGGAGTTATGCAAACTGTTATCTTTGATGGTGAGAGGTCGCTTGAGGTGACTTTGCTTCGCACGCTTTTCTCTGCTCCTTTCATTCCTTATGTAATTCATAGTTAAGTTAGTTTTTAAACGAGGGATCATGCCATGATTTACCCCTCTGCAACAAACACATTTTTTACACAGTAAGTTTAAGATCTCGAAAAATAAAAATACGTAAGTTCTTACATTATCAGTAAAGTAAAAGGTAAGGAAAGAAAAGAAAGCTGTCGTCAAACTTTGTTATCCTATGAGTTCGTTTTCCGAAAGCGGCCAGTGTTGACAAAATCATAGGCCTTTTCAAGTTATTTATCGTGTATCCAATGAGAAAACATTAAGGCATTTTTTCCCCATAATGAATGTAGGCTTTTTAAAGGACAATATTACAAAAGTTTAAGCTCAAATTTTGCCGTTTTTCCATGCTCCGGGCACGAAGCATTTGTAAATTACAGGCTATGAAGTGATTAATTTGGCTTTGAAGAAATCGTTATCAATGAGAAAGTGGTACCTTAGTTAAATTTACGATTCCGATGGGTGTATTGTTGTCCATTCGGGACTAATTTATAGCTTAGTTGGCTGCCCTTTTGGGCACTGTTATTGTTAGCAACACTAGTGCAACTTCCTGCTGGGAAGATAACGTGGCTGAAGTTCTTTAACCTGCCGCCAGAGGTCCCCTGCTTCTTCCACCCCGACTCCATTCCGGTCAAGAAGGTGTGTCTTGCGAGAGCTTTGTGAGAAGCGCTGAAAAGGGTTGGATAGCTTGAGGTTGACCCTGGGGAGACTGAGAGGGGCTGGTTGAGGAGGGGGGGGGCGACCTCAAAAGCTTGCAGGCGTGCCTCCTGCGCCTCAGAACCTGATGACATTGAGACATCAGCTCCAAATGACTCTATTGGAAGTAGCCTAATTCTCCTGGGAACTATTTCGACTTTTTTCCTGTCTCTTCGCAGTTATTACTAAATCTGAAACTTACACTAAAACCAATCCATGTCCAGAAAAATTTTTCAACATTGATTGGAAATAATGCAAAAATGATTCAAAATGATTCAAAATTGGAGTAAGAACCTTGCCAGGTTTTGGATGCATCATTTTAATATCATTTTGCGAAAGCAGATGTACATTTTTTTTTTGTCCAGCTAACCTTAGTTCCTGAAAATTGTGAAATTTAGCAGATGTTTTTTCTATCCTTATCAAATATTTTTAGGGAGCCATGTTGTGTATTAATGATGCTTACCGACAAGTGTTTTACTGGTAAAAGATCTTGTTAAAATGCTCGCCAAAAATTTTCCACTTGGCGTATCACGAATATTGAAAGGTATGAGATGGAGACAATTTACGGACAGAACTGGAGCATGTTCTATCATTAAGTAATAAAAGCCTGTTAAGTTGATTCTGGCGTCAGTGTAGTATATTCAAAGAGGTATTTGATAAAAACCAACAAATTCGACCCATGTTTGGCATTCAATATTTCAGTTCGAAACTTAACTCAAGTTATTTCACCACAGCTGTTAATTAACACCTGTGATATCTTCTCCGGAATTGTGAGAGCAAGCCGGTTATGTTAACAGAGGAAGTAGGTCACCTACTTGAAAACCCGTCCCAGTTTTCACGACACAATGTGAGATTCCCATTATTAAAATTCCTTTGACCAAAAAACTGTAGAAGAGCGAAATGCGCGCGTGAGAGCTGCACCAGTGGCATTTTTTTCGGGGGCTTTTTTTCCCATCTCATCAATATCTGCCCGACGACGCGGGGCCACGCCCTGCCCCAGCCACGCGACACTCGCCGCCGAAATTTCTTATGTTCATCTGGAAGATGAAGCTCTACTTGAGCGCAAAAGCTTTTGGAATTCTTAAAAGTGCTCTGGCCTGAATATGAGTCCACCTGGCTCCCAGTGCTTTGTCTCGCTCACAGTTTTAAACATCGCATTCCTCAACTCGTGTATACAAAGGAAGGGTTGAAAGGTGGCACATTTTCCACCTTTCATCACTAAGTGGATGGGAGCAGCGTTGATAGGAGCCACGAGGCACATAATCTAATCTATTTCCAATGTAAAATTAACCTAAAGAGGTAAGGAACTGAGACTTTGACCATTGGGTGATCAATGTTAGGTTAAGGTAGCATTCTCTGTCCCCTTTTCTTTTCGCTCGGGTTCACAAAAAGATTGTATAAAAAATATTACCTTTCAAATAACAGTGTACTTGCATGCAAAGTAGAGCTAGTCAGAGGTAGTCGAACCGTGCAGCATAGGGCGGTGTGGACAAACTGCAATATAGATAACTCGTCGCTAAGCCGCCCCATTCTGCTTCGTCAACATAAAACTCCATCATTTTACCCTCTCCATTTATTTTCGTCCGCTGTCCGTGTCTGTGCCTCTACACTTAACGGATGCTTTTGTTTAATTTTTCATTCCTATGCAGAGTGGGGCAGCTCTCAGAGAGCTGTGCTGGTCACTGAGGTGTCTTGAGCACGGAAATGGCGAGACCACGTCCCAGTGTTATCATGGTCCCAGCCACGGAAATGGCTTGGAACGACTTTACGCGTCTCCCGCAAAACTGGCTGTCGTTTTCGACGACGACTTTGCTAACATGAGTGCATAGCGAGAATGTCTCGACATATCGTCGCCTCTCATTGGCGCATCCAACGAATCTTTGTCATTTATCTAAGTATTCACAATGGCAAGCCATATCGTTCACCTCTTGATGGTAATGCTTACTCATATGGACTATCCAATCCTTAACAAGCCATAGTGACAGTAAAACGAATCTTTCAATAATTTATGAGCGGGTAGTGAATTTTGAATTAGGTATATAGACTATCTTACTCTGAAATAAATAAAATATTTTGACGAGCCATTTGACAGGAGTTAATGTCGAGAATATTTGATCTCAGTGTGTAGCGAAGTTCGGTTTCGAATACTTTTGAGTCGTCGTAATCGCCATTGCTAGATGGTAATAAGTTAATAG
>Ga0058701_10001308_pt1 | contig 17487 bp, 13 predicted proteins | sample AgamicOrMae_FD_97039 | JGI IMG/M metagenome (GOLD analysis project Ga0058701, IMG submission 97039) | Agave microbial communities from Guanajuato, Mexico - Or.Ma.e | ecosystem: Host-associated > Plants > Phyllosphere > Phylloplane/Leaf | place: Guanajuato, Mexico | collected 2012-06-04
GATCCTTGGTACTACAACAGGTTAGCTAATGCATCGGCATCATTCCCAGCCGGTAGTGATGCAAACAGTACTGACTACTCTCATCAACTTGGAGGGCAAGTTGGACCAGCAGCCGCAGGTATTCCTGCAACAACATCGCAGCTGCTCCTTCAGGCCCATTCCACAAGTTTGACTTCAACACCCTTCAACCCAGCTGGATTTCTCACTCCCCCAGCCGTGCCCTATGACTCAGTCTTTTCACCTATGTTTCACCATGCAAACTCCAAGGCAGCCCACTTCAACCAACATCGAGCTCTTGCTTCCACTGCAACACCAGGGAAGCAGCCATCTGATACAGATCTGTCAAGTGTGAGAGAAAGTTATTCCTCGTCGCATTCCCAGGCTTTGACTGCAGGTAGCAGTGCCTACTTTGACCATCAGACATCATCAACATCACAGTCGTCAACACTGCCCTGGCCTCAAGCAAATTCTCAATTACCAAGCCCCTTTGGTATATTGCCTCATGAAAGCATAATTCCATCAAGCCCAGGGTCAGTCTCAAGTAAAACCTCTGATTATGCTTTCCATGCTTTTGCTGCTGCACAGCAGAGCTTGGCTTCTCATGTTGGGGTTGATTACAAAAGCTCGTCTTATTCCTCGGACAGTAAAAAGACAGCACCTTCACCTTCTTCCCATTCACCAGCAAACAAACCAGCTACAACGACAGTTAATACCCCTTCAGCTGGTTCTTTTTTCCAGCCAGCAAGTGGCAACTTTTCAAGCTCTAGTAGTGGATTCAGCCCAAGCAAATCCCACCATCATCCATCACCCCAATATTCAAGTACAAGTAAATCCTACAGCAGTGGAACTAATCCAAACCAGCAACCGCAATCGTGTATTGTGTCATCTGGGTCCGTTTTGGCTTCCAAAGATTTTAGTGTCGGACATTCCTCTACACCTTCAAGCTCGCCGCTTTTTTCTAGTTCAAGGTCAAGTCACGAAAAATCGAGTTCACGATCATCGGACTTCGCGCCTCGTGCGAAATCGTCGTCGAACCCGCCAGCAATGCAAACGAAAGCCCAGGCGAAAGTGTATCCCGACTTGTCGAGTGAACAGCAGAAAAACGCTCTCGAGTCTAGTCAGTCGTCCCCCATCAGTTTTGCGAGGATGGATTCCGCAGCTGGCCTCAGGTACCCTTCCACTGTTCCCTCACCCCCGAAACCGGAATCTCATAGTGCAAGGAACGGAAGCCAATTTTCAAACTATCTGTTGAATCCGGCGAGCTCGTCGTACCGCCCCTACCCGTCCGTGGGGGAGGGCGCCGAGGCAGAGTCGTACGGGAGTTCGTCCGCGACCCAAAATGGCCCCGATCCGGGGCCGATCCCCAGCCGGCGCACCAGCCCCCAGGCCAGCCCCCTCGCTCCGCACGTCGCTAGTCCCTACCCTATGTACAACAGCCCTCTGCCCTCGATATCGTCGCCGTCGTCGCTCCAGTCGGAACCGGCCAACGCGTGCCAAACCGCAAGCAACTTCACCAAGCCAGCGGACAGCCAAGTGGCGCCGGTCTCGCCCTTGGACGTGTCCGTTAACAGGAATGAGACAAGCCAATATTCGTCGGTGATCCGCTCCCTCAACACAGCGGAGCCCGCCAAGGCGCTTCCACTTTTCCCCAACGACTTCTCCCCCCAGAAGGCCTGCTGGGACTCTTCCCAGGCGAGGAGCAAGTACTTCCCTGCATCTGACGCCCCCCTAGTCAACTCGTCCGGCGGCCAGCGTCCCTTCATGGACCCAGCCTCCGGACACCAGAGCGCCTTGCAAGACCTGAGCAGCTGTCGAGGGGATCCCATGAGCATCGTGAAGAACCTCCAGCAGCAGGCGGGCCAAGCGCCGCTAACGACGAGCGACGAAGCCAAGCAGGCGAAACGCCGGAGGAGCTCCGAAAAGTCGACCGAACCCGCGGAGTATTTGTCCTCGCGCGTTCCGCCCCCCGCTCATCACAACGCCTCTCAGCAGCAGCAGAATGGGGGCTTGTTCGACTGGAACCGTCCCTTCAACGGGACGCCCAACGCGGCCCACACCCCTTACTTCTCCCCTTTCCATCTGGCGGCGCACCCAGCGCACCCGGCCCACCCGGCGCCGGCGCCCGCCGACTTCCCGGCCGCCGCCGCCGCCACCGAGGCGGCGCCCTTCGCCCCGTCATACTCGGCCCCGGTCGACCCTCCAGCCGAGCCGCCCCAGCCCCAGCCAAACCCCAAAGTGATAGTACCTGATATCGAAGACGAACTTAAGTTTCTATCGGAAGACGCGCCGCCCGTCAGCACGACGGATGAAACGGAAAGGAAGCCGTTTCCGGCTGCGAACCCTTCCAATGACTTCATGGCTAGTTACCTGAAATTTCTCCAAGGCGAGCCGGACGCCGAGTCGCCGCCGTCCACCAAGAATAACCGCAAACAAGCGTGGCCCAAAAGCAAGGTTTTCCAGTCACCTGTGGCGAACCCTCCCAACGGCGACGCCCCCGCGACGCAGGCGAGGGAGCCCCAGAACAAAGAGAGCTCCGACTACGACCCGCAGGACGACCCGCGCTACTTCCCGCTTCCTAAGACGAGAGACAAAGACAAATGTGTGGACTCAGAGTCGGACTCCGACTCGGGCTTGGACCGCCACACTCAAGGGGAGGCACGCAGCGAGGACAAGAAGGCCACCGACAAGAAAGCCGGCTTGAAAAAGGAGAAAGGTCGGAGGGGACGACCTAGGATCCACCCGCCCAAGCCCCCTAAGAAGCCCAAGATCGTCGAACATCCAGGTAAGCCCCACGCCCAAGGTGGCCTGCCTTGTCACAAGTCGGCCAAATTATAAGCCCTATTCTTAAAGGAGGCGGGTTTATAAAGAACTCAAGGAAATTTCTGTAAACATGCATTCATTAGGAAAACTCGGAGTTGATTCACTAATTTTCTTTCCGGCGCTACCAATCAAGAAAAAGTCTAATCGAATATGAATAGTCAATAAAATTTTGTATCAACCTTGGTAAGTGGCTCGTTGTGAAGTCCTCTACCTGTTGGCCCTCAACTCACTTTTTTCCCCCAAAAAAAAATAATTCTGAAATGGGTTGAAAAATCTCTCCGCCGATTTTATATGCGGGAGGGCTTCCCAGTTTTGACTAAAAGATGAGCTATTGCAACTGGTAATTTTATTAAATAGTGTTTTGAAACTCTGTTAATTCTTGCCCTGGGCCAAACCGAGGTATTTGGGTTCGGTGATATTTCGTCCAGTTCTTTTGGCCCTACGACGTTTTGTCCGTGAAATCATGTTTTGGCTCTTTTCGTCCCATTTGTTTTTTTTAGCCCTATGAGGAATTTTTGGCTGTCTCATTTGGGCCAGTAGTTTTATTCCCCTTTTCAATTCATTCAATTCTTATGTGATAGTTAATAATCATTTACTCAAATCACACCGAGATATTGTTTCTTGATACCGTGAGGAACGATCAAAATGCCAATGAGAAAATTCAAGTCCACCTGAGTAGGGGGAGGGGCTACAAGCAATTAAGGACACCCCGATCGAATAGGTTGGCGGGCATTCATAGTGATTGTGAATTGTATTACTTATGTTAAGACTTTTAACGACATGTGGTAACTGGCACTAATATGCGCAGTTTCATCCGATATTAAAAGTACAGCGAATCCAAAATTCAGTGAGGAGAAAGCGACGATCGGTCCACACCAGGTTTTGTTGAAGTTATCTTTTTGCCAGATCCCCCGATCCCGATACCGCTGCCTCCCCGGCGTGAGACGTCCCGGCGGAAGGCCAAGGAGAAAGTGATTGTGGAGCAAGAGAACCTGGACGATTTTGAAATCGAGGTGCCCGACCACGGCGATTCCGACTCGGATCCCGCTTGGACACCCGTCAGCGTTGCCAAGGCAAGTCATTAATTAGGTTCGTAAAACGTCCATTGTGACAGCAAATATTGATGAAGGGTACTCGCTTCAGAAGTCTTCTGACGACGAGAGCGGGCGGAGGCGGAGTGGGCGCAAGGCGAGCGCGGGGAGGAAGAAGGCGAAGGGAAGCGGCGAATCTGCCAGCAGCGGCGAAGAGGATCGCCGGACGGCGAGGAATAACCGGAATAATGCAAGTAAGTCGGAAACCTTAAACCTTGCTTCTGAAGTTGTCGACGATGAATTTGGAGTAAGCTAATGTTCGTTTTGTAGGCGGCAAAGGGCGGCGGCCGCGGTTCCGAAAGACGGTATCCCGTGGAAATAGCATATCTGGTGATCATGACGGCGATGGAAGCGTAGACGACGCCACGGATATGTACCCCTTCAAGGTTTGTGCGGATATCAGTGTTGAAGTTTAAGAGGTGCGATTTTTCACCTCGCAGTGTTTCACCTTTCGGTTAATCTAACCCATTTTTTATTTATTTATTTTAAAAAAATACAACTGATTTCTTTCTTGAAATTTTTGTAGCAGCCAAGTGATAAAAATCAGCCTCTAAAAGTGACTAAATCTTTGGTATCAACGCTATGACGTAATCTTTGACGTGATGCGTTTTTATTTGAAGTTTCAGAGGTTTTTTTTGGGTCTTGTTTCAGCACCGCTGAGCTCTTCCACTGCCTTGCCCGACTTGTAAAAAGGAGAGTTTAATGTAACATTTTGTTTGCCCTTTTTGCAGTCTGGAGACTTTGTTGTGATTAAGACTGATTTGGCCGAAGAATGGCCACCTATCTGGAGGGTTGACGGAAAAACACTTCTGCAGAAATATGAACCTTTCGAACATGAAGGTGAAATGCTCTACAGGAATATATCTACTGTGAGTACTCGAGACTGGACTGTGTTGCATATCAAATCGAAGTCTTTAAAAAAAGGGAAAGAAAAGGAATTGCACGAGTTTCTTTATTTTCAGTACTCTGGCTGGCCTTCAGAAAACAAGAATATTTACAGGCCGATCGCCGTCCGACTTCGGTTGCAAAACAAATCCGAAACTCTCGTTGAATTCCTTAAAGATGAAATGGTTGAAGATGACGAGTAAGTAAGCGAGGGATGATGTCGAAATTTTAAGTTGAGCGAGTGTTGATGAAAGCAATTTCTGTAGCAGGGAAATCCTGGAGAAACTGATGAAGGACACAGTTGTTTATCAAGACAACTTCGAGGTGTACATTCAAACTCTAATATCGCAGGCTCTTGACTCAAACTTCTTAACGGAAATCTTTCAAGAACAAGGTAGGTGACCAGTATGTTTGAACATCGAGTAATTGTTTTTGTTTTGTTTTTTTTCAAATTGGGGTTGTTGTGTGAATTTCAGATTTTTTACCTAGAATTCAGATAGAGTAGTCTTTAAGATCTTTGGAGGATCTTGGAACTTTACTGTAAAGTGGCCGAAAAAATATTTTAATCGCAATGGACAGATGGTTGAAATTTTAGAGGTTTTGCGGAAGCGGGTGTAAAATTCATCACAATTGACGCAATCGTACTTTTTTACGCCTCAATGTGAGTGATCGGAAGAGCAATGGAGGTCCCTAATTCACATTTAAAAAAATAATTGAAGAAGAAGAAAAAAAAAGAGGGTGTCTGAAAACTGTTTCTACAAAGATGGAATGCAAACGTCGAACTTTTAGGGTTATGTCAAAAAACGGCGTAAAATTGGAGATAAATTAAAAAGCAGTTCTTTCCAATATCTTCGATGCAAGTGTTGAGGGGATAGGAGGCATGAGGTCGTCTTAGAGAGGCTTAGATGCCTTCAGGAGGTTCCCAGAGTTGAACGCTGTTCCTCACTATAATGTCAACGCAATACAGAATGTCAACTTGAAAAAGATACATCAAGCTGAAAGACAAAACAGGAAAACTTCCATTTTGTAGTCATAACGGTAGATCCTGGAATATGAGTATATCTCATCGCAGAAAAACGCCTGATGAACTGAATTATGTGTTGTAGATGAGTACTTCCTTTCAAATGTAAAGAAAGTGGATGACATCACCGAGGAGAGGAGACAAAGATTCCTTTCGGTGGCAAAGTGGAATTCTAAACTGGAGGCCAGTGTCGCGACGTGGCCGTGCTATAATATCATGGCCGAGCTGTCGGCGGACGAAGTGAAGAAGAACTGCGCGGCCTGCGATAAGCCAAAAGTCTCCGCACGGGTGCTCATGTACGGTCAACCTTATAACAGCACCACACTGGAAGGAAGTCAGCCTGATCCCAATGTAGCAAGTGACAAGGTACGTGCCTGCAAAAGCCAACCTAACCTCTCTATAGTAATTTTCAATAGGCCAACTATAATCGTAACTTTACGCTCTTCGCGCTTAGGCGAATGTGATAGTCTTAGCGGTATGCAGAACTGAGATCAGTTCGAGGGGAAAGCTCGGAACTTGGTGCAGTTTTCCCTTGAGGCAATTTATGCGACTTGGCCTAAGGCACGGAAATATTTCTCCCATTGTACTCATCAAAGCGATAACTGTCTCTGAATTCGATCGAAATGACCAAGGCCACAAATTAATCAAAAAAATCAATTTTGATTTTTTTTTAAGGGTATACTGCGGAGTTTTGTACAACATAGACTTTTTTAAGGAAAGTGTCGACTGAAATTTTCATATGTATTTTTTCCTAAAATCAATCCAAAATGTCGTACGTAAGGTATTTCGACGACCGTGATAATTCATCTCGCCTGTAGTGCACATAATGGCAGAGGAAGTAAGGGTTTTATAGGTTTCAAATGAAGGAGTGCTTTTTGCTTTCAGGATTTTTTAATGTGTCGGCTATGCGCCGGCCGAGTGGAGCTGTATAATAAAGTGGTGCACCAGAAGTACCTGATGTTTATTGAATGTGCCAAAAGAGTGAGCGAAAAGCGAGCCGCTGATCCATCCAAGGACACAACTGCGATTCTCAACGACATGTTAGCTGATGAAACTTGGCTAAATGAGGTAATTCAACTTTCCCTTTATGTATTTCTCCATAAGGCGGAGCCTTCTAGCGCGACCGGAACTAAGGCTTTACCGGAACCGGACAATACCTTTTAGAGTGATAGTAACAATCATGCCGTAAATTTTCGAGTTAAGGTATTCCACCGCTTGTGCCGCGCTTCCCGTCACCAAGCCGAGCTATCCGACAGGCACTAGACACTTAACCTAGAATTAATCTAAAACGAAGTGGACCTAACCTTACGGTCATACCTCACGCCACTTTCTTTTAGGCGGAAGTGAAGCTAAGCGAGACACAAGGCTCGTGTCCTACTCCAACCAAGGTTAACCGGGTTGCTTGTCAATCTTATATGTATGAGAAATCAAACGGTGAAACTCGAGGAAGTATTGTGTTCTTCCTGGATTGTTTACTTATTGAATTGCGAGCATTAACGACCCACAAGCGCTCAGGTGAGGTCAGGTCAAGTTAGGTTACGCTAGGTGTTGTGCTTTACTCCGGTCGACTATCGCCAAGCCTGATGGCGCTTACTTCTCGGCGGTGGTAACTGCCACTGAGAAGTATGCGGCATTTAGCTTAGCGACCGTGAATCCAGGTTAGATTGCGCGCCTTTTGCCCGTTTCCACCCGACTTGGAACACGAGAGGTAAAATATCCGCCTTGCAAAATCACAGCGTCGTGCTATTTTTTCGATGTATTCATTTATTTTTCTTGTTGCAGTTATTCCATAAGGTGCGAGTGTCATGGGCCGAAGTTGACCGCATGGAGCGGCACGCTCAACTTAAAAGTGAAAAGGCTCCTGTTGAGGACTGATGATCGCTTAGGATATTGTAGACTAGGCTACATTTCTAGACACGACGATAACTTTGGATAGTTTTATGACAGGGGCTATGGCCTTGGCCGAGCTACGCCTTTACCGTTCCAGTTGTGCTCGAGTGTGCTTTTTCGGTGATGATATTTTGAATCAGTGTTACTTAGAGCCGAATCTTGGTGCGAGAAGTCGTGACTGTAAAAGAACAAGGAATTTCTCGAGATCCGTTTCTGCAGTGAACTGCTGCGTTGGGACAATGTTTTCATATTGCCATAATCGCTGTACCTAAAGTTTGTTTCTTGTTTTTGGGTGCAGCCATTTCTTTTTCTATATAGTTTATGTGTCGCAGTATGGAGTGAGCCAAAAGGCTAGGATTGGTTTCTGCTCGAACGGTAGGTACCGCAACACGACTTGAACTTAGCCCCTAAATAAAACGCGAGAAATAGAGCGACCTCGTTGTGGATGAGCGAAGCAGCGACCAGCGCTAGCGCCGTCTTCTATTTTGTGGAAGCTGCCGCAAGTTTCCAATTCACGGTGATATTAGAAATTGTAATTGGTGAGATCTGTGATCTAACGTATCATTGCCTTATAACCCTGTAAAATGGTTTTCGAAAGTTCCGTATCTAAGCACTAGTCGAATGTCCAATCCACATGTACTGTACAATTGACCCAACTTTCGAGAAACAGAATGTTACCTCTACCGGAACTGGATCACAACCACCGGAACTGTTATTCATGTGATAAGGAATGAGTTATGCTACGGTGAACCGTATCTGCCTTAAGTCAGGATCATTTTTTTAATCGGCTAAGTTTCCCTTTCAGATCGGTAAATGTTTTGAACGTGTTTTTAATTGCAACATTACGAAAATTCCATTGTTTTATTAGAACCGTCACTTAATTTTTATGGTGTAAATTCTGCTTCTCCCTGATAATTGTTCCTGCTTGTTGATTTGGCTCGTTACTAACGTGACCTACTTGTAAGTTCGCGGAATCTTATGATTGTAGGTTAAGTTTTTGATTCTGAACTCGAATAATGTATTTTAGATACGTTAAAATTTGTGCTTTTTATGTAAAGTAAGTGTTTTTCTTGTTTTAATGTCTCCTGGTTACTTTTCGTCTTTTCCTTTGTCTTGGCCACTAGCTTTCGGGCTAATTTTGATGAAAATATGGGGTAACTCGCAATGAAAGTAAGGAACATGAAAATGGCAAGACTGTGAGGGACAATGCTTGTTTGGTCGCAAGTTTATCGAGGTGGAGCACATTGTATTGAAATAAACTGAAGTACTTCTTAAAAACTGACTATCATATTTCAACGTGAACATATGCGTCAGTTTTCAGAAACAGGTGTCACTGGCTTAACGGATAAGCTGTTTAAGATTTTATTGGGATTTTGTATTTCTGAGTGAGTCTATAAGGCGTAGAAAAACGACCTGGACTGGACCAAACTATTATGACCAGTATTGTAGAGAAATCCAAATTTCAATCTAAGTAACCGTCGTTAATGGTATCGTCTGGAACACAGCCAACAGATTTCATTTGAATAAGTCATTTGTCGCTAACATTTTCAGCGCGGACAAGAAGCGGTATTCTACTTAAACAAATCGTACTTCCGATCGATTAAGATTTTTTATAAGTTATTCTCAAATATCTGCGGCTATATTATTGTTGATTTATCTTCATGTGGTTCTAACTTAAAGCGACTTGGGAAAGCCACCAAATGACTTCTATCAGTATTTCTGTGAATACTTATATTGCAGGGGACAATTCGTGCGAGACAATTCGTAAACAAGCTCAGCCGGCCGGAAAGATCCAGGTGATCCCAGACGATTGCTCTAATAGCTAAGTAAGTATTAGCCCAATGACAAATGAATATTCCTTGGATTGAAATCTGCCCCCAATATCATCGTCGGTAGCTAATATCGCCAGTGTTATGACCAGGAAGTCTAGTGAAGAAGCAGCTCTTTCTGCCGAAATTAGCGCGGTTTGAGGACTCAAACTCCTCGGAGCGTAGCTCAAGGGAACACGTTAACTAAGTATTGACTGATGTTAAAAGCAGGGCCGTATCGATGCAATTGTGAATTTAAGAGTAAATGTCTGTAATTATTTTTTTGAAATTTTGGCTTTGAATAATGCGCACCAACGCTAAAGTATCGTTTTCCAATGTTATTGAAGAAAGACAGCCATGGTGTTCAAAGTAAACGTTGATTGGTTTAATCGTTCTTATCTGGTTCTTGTGATCAGACAATGCCCTGCACGAAGCTAATAAGCGTCAAGGGCACTGTTTCTTTGTGTCTGAATGGGAACAACAGACAAGTTTTATTTCTCCGCTTTGAGTAATGCGACGTGTCGCGAGGCCCTCAGTGTAAAGTGCGGTACCGTAATTTGTGATGGGCGTATTTTTTATTTTTTTAATGCTCTCGTGTACCCAAGGAGACTGTCGAAAAGACGTATGCATTTAAATTGAATATTTTGTCAAAGTGTGCCTCTACTACCAGCCTCATATAATTTCATTGTCATGTTTAGCGATGTAAAGAATTAGAAATATTGTGTACATTGAAAAAAAATGTATGCAAAATGTGAGAGATTATCAATAAATTTATAAATTAATTAGTGTGGAAACCTCTGCGCAAATTGTTTCCTCTCAACCCATGCTCTTACAACCAAACCTGGGATTTCAGCACCGATTTTTGTGCCAAGCCAGTTCCTGATCTAGATTTAAAATCATTGCAATAATAAACTTAATAAAAACGCAAATAAAGAGGAAGTAAGATAAGGCTCTCGCTAGGGAGATTGATATCTACTATGTTCGGCCGGGCTCACATTTAGGTTTTACTTTTTTAACGAATCCTTAATGAGCATACTCAAAAAAATAAGAATACCGGTACGAAAAAAAGCCTTTTGATATTTTTTTTTCAATTTTCTCAAAAACCGTCTGTAGAATTGAAAATTGTATAAGAAGCACTTTCAACTTCGATTTATTGGTGACGAAGTCCTTCATCCCAATTAATCTCACTTGGTGGTATATATCTTTTATTAAAAGAAGAAGATCTGCCTTGTTCAGGCTTGTAAGTGCCCTACTTACATGGTTCGGGGAAGCCTACAACCACTTTTACACTCCTGGTAGCTCTGAATCGGCCATCGAAATTTATCTCGATACGTTGTATTTTAGTGGAAATATCTCGATTTATTAATTATTTCAGGAAAGAGGTACGTAATTCTTATTTTGAATGAGAATTCGATTACTTTAGTTCCGTCTCCGAAACGTTTCAAATTTTCGCGGGAAGTCGGATTACGTAGTTGGGCGCGCCGCCGTGCTGTCTGTTCTCATTTCTGAGATCCATGAACCCAACTTTGTGGGTAGAAAGCGAGTCCTTTTTATGCACGTATTCATATTGTCTAGGATAAATGACCATTGCCATTGGAAATTGCCGATGTATTTTGTATGACTTCGTACCGGTACTTACTGTATTGCACAGGGGGTTCTAGTTATCGTTGTGTGAACTCCTGACCCCCGCGATGATTCTGCATTATTTCCGATTATTCTCCGATCATTAGGGCCTTGATTTTAAGAAAGCTTTTCTTTGTTATCATTGATGAGTTTTGAACATTTTCGCCGTATACTACGCAAAAAGCTTTTCTCTACGAGTAGCTTAACAATGAATAGGTCCCCTTCCCACCGCAATTAAGTTCGAATTTTCGCGGGTTAAAGACGGCTCTCACCATTTCAGTGGTCGATATGTTTTCGAAATTAAAATACTTTTCCAGGTCTATTAATTGCGAAAATAGGCCGTTACGTCGGCAAACTTTTGCTGCTTTATTCTAAAAAAATAATTGTAGTTTTATTCCATCTTAAAAACTGCTTTTAGAATCTCTGATGCTCTGATCCCGGTTGTTTAGGTTGGTTAACCTGTCGAAAAAATTGACTGACGTTCGGTTGCTTCATTTCTCAGTGGTTAGTGGTTAGTCGTCAAGCGTTCTTCACGTCAAGTGACGGATTGACAATTTCTGGGCTTTGAAACATTTGATTTGTTGATTTGTTTGTAAATTGTCTTACTTTTGCCAAGATGGATGAAGAATACGACGCTATTGTTTTGGGGACCGGACTGAAGGAGTGTATTTTGAGTGGAATGCTCTCGGTGTCCGGAAAGAAAGTCCTCCACGTAGACCGCAACAAGTATTATGGGGGCGAATCGGCCTCTATCACTCCCCTAGAAGAGCTTTTTAGCCGGTTCAACGCACCTCCCCCTGATGAAAGCTACGGGAGAGGCCGCGACTGGAATGTTGACCTCATCCCAAAATTCCTTATGGCGAACGGGCGCCTCGTACAACTGCTCATTCACACAGGGGTGACAAGGTACCTCGAGTTCAAATCTGTGGAGGGGAGCTATGTGTACAAGGGAGGCAAAATTTCCAAAGTTCCTGTAGACCAGAAGGAAGCTCTCGCCTCCGATTTGATGGGCATGTTTGAGAAACGACGCTTCCGTAATTTCCTGATTTACGTTCAAGACCTGAAAGAGGATGACCCTAAGACCTGGAAGGATCTGGACCCAAATGCAGCAACAATGCAACAGTTGTATGAAAAGTTTGGTCTAGACAAAAACACTCAGGATTTCACTGGTCATGCACTGGCTTTCTGGCGTGATGATGACTACCTGGAGCAGAGTGCAATAACTACAATCCGCCGGATAAAGCTGTATAGTGACTCTTTAGCACGATATGGCAAATCTCCCTATTTGTATCCCATGTATGGATTGGGTGAACTACCCCAAGGATTTGCACGACTCAGTGCTATCTACGGTGGCACTTACATGCTGGACAAGCCTATAGATGAGATTGTATACGAAAATGGGAAGGTTGTAGGTGTTCGCTCTGGCTCTGAAATAGCACGCTGCAAACAGGTGTACTGTGATCCATCTTACGTTCCAGACAAGGTGAGTGATACTGCCCTAATGGTGATTTTTTTTTTTTTTACTATTGCAGTTGTTATGAAAGATTGTTGTGACAGGTCAAGAAGACTGGTCAGGTGATCCGCTGTATCTGTCTGCTGGACCATCCAATTCCTAACACTAAAGATGCCCTGTCAACCCAGATTATCATTCCACAGAAACAGGTATGTTAGGCTGCATAGCTGCTTACCACTCAACTCTCAAACATGTGTCTTACAACTTCTTTTATGAGCTCAGGTCAACCGCAAATCAGATATCTATGTACTGCTGGTGAGCTACACCCATCAAGTGTGTGCAAAGGGCTGGTTCATTGGTATGGTGTCAACTACAGTTGAGACTGATAACCCAGAAGCTGAGATCAAGCCTGGACTGGATCTCCTCGGGCCCATCAAGCAGAAATTTGTTGTGGTCAGCGATTACTATGAGCCAACTGATGATGGCAAGGAGAGCCAGGTAAATTTTGGAGCAATATCCCTGCTTTAAGAGGAGTAGCAATATTGCTCTGACCCAAATTTTGCTGTTGACAGGTGATGATTTCATCATCTTATGATGCTACCACTCACTTTGAGACGACCTGCTTGGATGTGCTGGACATCTTCCGGCGAGGTACTGGTGCGGACTTTGATTTCTCAAATGTGAAGGTGGATTTAAATGATGAAGACCAGTAGAAACATTTTGAGAAGGATGTGTCAATCATTTCAAGTCATTTGGCCAGTCAGAGCATTTAGGTATTTGTTGAGAGCAGGTTGAGAGGTTATGTTGAGGCTGTTTCTGGAGTGTAGAATATGCTGGAAGGTTGAAAGCAGAACTGGGATGTTGCAATGTGATAACATCTGAAGGGGTTGCTTGTAACCAACCATCTTGCCAAGTTCAAGTGCATAAATTTTGAGGCATTATTCTACCTCATTACAAATGTGACAGTTGCAGCAGTCTTCTGCATTATTTTGCCTGAGTTGTCTCATGTGCTTAAAACTCTTTGGCATGCTTGCGAGAATTATTTACCTATCAACATGGCAAGCAAGATAGCTTGTTTATGCAGTGCTATGGCCTTAGCTAAATAAAGAGCCCTAAATTTATATCAATAGGTTTTTATTCTATGTTATGAATGTGTAAATTATTCAATTTTATCCTTTTAATTTTGGGAAATTTGTTGGCATTTACTGCAAAGCTTATCCATGATTTTTAAAGCTCATGATTAGTGGTGTAGTGGCTTCCATGTTTGAAAAGGTATTTTTCTATGATGGGAAAGGCCTCACTGTTGGTATGCTACTCTCCTTGATGTAATGTAATGTGTTGTGTGACACTGGAACACTTGAGACATAGTATCTAGCTCATCAAGGCAGGAAAATGAGAACAAAAAATTATTTGGACTCTTTCTATCATTTCTTTTCTTTTGCTTCATTGGGAAAAAAAAGAAGATCTTTGCCTTTTCACTTCTTGAGTCATCCACTTAAGTTTCACACTTTGAATGAAAATTCACAAGTTATCACTGTAAATTGCAATCTGAGTTATCTTCCTGCTTTGACTGTAGTTTGTAGTAAATTGTTTGTACTCCACAATAATAGGAAGGCAGATGTGCAATGTGTGTGTGACAAACAGTGAGAGAAATAACCGTATCCAAAGCCGCCGCGTCACTTTAAACAGTTTCCTCGAGAATTTGTGTGTGGTGCATTCAGATTATCTGTCTTGTCTTCTTCTTGTAAATGGTGAAAGCGTATTGCCAGTTTAAAGTATCCATAACTTTTAGAGTGTATTTCACTTGCTGTTTGAATGAATCGGACAAATGTATGTGATGAAATGTAGACGTACATAGGTAACCCATCGGTTATATCTGGGTTTTCGCATGAGCCCGCCCCTCCCCGCCTCCCCAACTGACCATTTTCCATTCTGTCGCTTGGCTGTGTTATTTTTTATTTCTTATGGGTATATGTACACCTATCAACGGGCTCATTAAATAAAACGTGGAGAAATCTTTTAGCTAATTGTTTGTAGCGAAACCTCCCTGCTCATTCGGTTCACTTCCCGTTATGACCAAAGTCAAAAGAAGTGGGTCATCAAAAGTGGGATTGCGTTGATCGTCTCGGCCGGGAGCGCGATGAAGGCAACAATGGTAGCCTAGGGGTAATTGCGGCGACTGGACCGGACCGAGAGTCGTCAAGTGAAGCAAGGAAAGCGTCTGTTCCGCTTCGCCGCCACAAATACGATGTCGGAAATGACCGCACGGTCGATGCTAAAAGGTGAGTGCGACACTTCGCCGCTTTTCTTCTCTTTTCAAGGTGTCCAGTACCAAATCAGGGGAACGACACTTTGGGGACGTTCCCATTCACCACGAAGCAAGCCGGTAATGACAACCCGGTGATCAATCCCATCTTTGCATTGCTCTTCTGGAGAGCGATCCAGAACTTACCCGACCTACTAGCAGAGTAATCTCATGGTTCTCGAGTTAATGTTAGTTAAAATTTACATCATCGCAAAATCTGGCAACACTCGGGATGGGCGTGGGGGAGGGCATTAAGGGCAGTTTCTTAGTTATTGATCAAAGGGTGGCGTCTAATGGACAATAACATTACAAGCCAATGACTGACAATGACAGGTTAATCCGTAATTTTACGTATATCCAAGTGGAAATTCTCAAGGGTAGTTCAAATGTAGGGTTTCTAGTAATGCTGCTGTCGCTACCGGTATACGGTTGGTCATTGTGCTTCTCTCATGAGATCTTCCTGCCTCCTGCCTTTGTGATTTCCTTTCTGTCGCCGCGATTACTTAACTATCTACAGAAGTCTTATGCGTCGCAAGATAACGAGACTGTCGAGGAAAAACAGCTGTAACTATTAGCCGATTTAGAGGCTGGAAAAAATCTTTCAGCGTGTTCTTTTTCAAAGTCTTGGAGAAAGCGGAGTGCAGACTTCCCAAGGATACTTCCTTGTCAATCAGCCCTAGTTTTGAGACGCGCTCAGTCAAGCTCGTGACCTTGAACTTGAACTCAATACCTTTCATGACGCGGACGGCGCTCAAGGTCGCATATTGTTATGAGTACTGTATCGAACTTACATTTCATATCAAACATATTTTTCTATGATTGCTTGCGAAAGTAGTCCATCCGCAACAAGAACTTTGAAACTGTCTCGAAACGCAATGTCGACAGACAACAGTAAACGCCGCACCGCGGCCAGAACCGGCGGCGGAGCATCAAATAGAGGGAAGAGAAAGATGAGAGCTCACAAGGCTAAAGCGCCGGGAAGAGCGAGGAAGGGAGGGGAGGGAGGGGTTAAGGGACTTAGGGCATTCAACCGCGAGCTGCGTTGCCTTGGTCTCCAGGAGATGCGTAAGTCAGAAGGGGAGGGGAAGGGTGGAGCGGGGCCCAGGTGCATGCACTCAGTGCCGAATGCACGTATTTTCATGGACGAATCTTTTATGGAATCGGGAGATCTCTTCGAGAGAATTCTCTAAACGCAGTGATTTTTTCCTAAGCCAGTACGCGCGTCAAAATGCTTGCTTGGCTTGTGCACACGATTTTTTCAATTTCCCTTGACCTAAACAGTAGGCGCTGCATACGTACATGATAAAAAAACGTCTTTCAAAAGCAAATGGTCCGATTTGATTTGATATCCTACTTAACAGCATAAAAGCTATCCCCCCCTTTTAATCAAGTTCAACGCCTATACCGTGCAAATATTATCGTTTCTAGCATACAATTAATTTTAGTTTGGAAAGATAACGAATTCGTCCAAGATTTTGCCAATCACAACTAGAAATTTTCAAGGGGTTTACGAAAAAAAAATTCGTGTTTATTCAGGCACGGCGGAAGTCAAGGCTGAATCACGGCGCGGTTCCGTACCCCGTCCGTACCGGTATGAGATGTTTGGGCTTTTAAAATGCTCGCGCTCCACTTTGCAGTGGTCACTTTGTCGGAGTCAGCTCCAATCTTCTTTTGTAACGGACAGTGTTTGTAAATAAATTTTCATCAGTCGCTGAATCAAGTCCCCAGCCTTTTTTCCTGTTCGATTTTCATGGCCGACTGTAAATAAATACACAGCACTGGTACTATTTCCGAAATGCGCTTGGTCAATAGGTTCTCTTTACTGCCATCGCATTCATCGATATTTCATTGTATGCTTGTTAAAAATCTAGTCCATCTTACACCTTTTTTCTTTTATATGAATTTATTTCCGGAAAAGAAAGAAAGTATATCTTTAAATGACAACACCAGGGCGATGACTCGCACCGAAGCAGCACTCTGCGTAAGAAAGTAAAAATCCCTCACAACAATCGAGCTACAGTGGTAACCAAATCTTACACTTTAATTTTGGTGTGTAACGGTACTTATCTCTGTTTTTGCTAATTCTTCATTAGTAAAAAACGGGGGAAGGAAATTGTATTCGTGCGATGCCTCAGCTTTGTCAGCGAGGCACACAATGACATAGCATCGGGAGCAGCGGACGCGAGCATCAGTGTCGCGATATAAAATAAGTCGCCAAATAGTTTGGTATTGGGCAGTCGTTCCTCTTTTAAATTTTCCTAAAAATAATAATTAAAAAAAAAACAACCGTTTTGATGGCTTTGAAATAATTTCTCTGATTTTTAAGAGGAAAAAGTACAACATCCTCTAACTTAATAACCATAAACGTAAAAATGAGTTAAAGTAAAAACTACAAAAAGTAAACTAAAGTAGCAAAGTGTATCAGCGCAGAACACTTCGCAATCAAGTCCAATTCAAATCAGGGCTTGAAAGCGCGGTTTTGGAGAAGGATCTCAGGGCGGTGGTCCAAGTGAGGATTGAAGCAGGTGTTTCTTCTCCTCATCCCCACTAAATGAAAATAATAATTTCAGACTAAAATTTAACCATTTCGC
>Ga0058701_10001309_pt1 | contig 17485 bp, 12 predicted proteins | sample AgamicOrMae_FD_97039 | JGI IMG/M metagenome (GOLD analysis project Ga0058701, IMG submission 97039) | Agave microbial communities from Guanajuato, Mexico - Or.Ma.e | ecosystem: Host-associated > Plants > Phyllosphere > Phylloplane/Leaf | place: Guanajuato, Mexico | collected 2012-06-04
ACTCGACTGTAGTTTTCGTGCCGAAATACGCATTATTTGCGCGAATACAGCTCTGACGTGCTACGAGGGCTTCTTTCGCTGAAGGGTAGGTAGCGCCCGAACGTAAGTTGTTAAAGCGACTTGCTGGTTTGTATAATTAGAGAGCTAATCGGCCTCAAACCTGCCAACTCGGTTAATTTCAGAGGTTTAATTATTTTAGTCGTCATACTCCCTTGCTCATAAATTATGTTTTCTCCCTTTTTAAAAAAAAAAAAAATTCAAAAGCTTTCACCGTAACGGCTTTAAGATTTGGCGGGGAATCCAATACACGACCGAATTCAACTTTGACCGGTCAGAATTTAGTGTTTTGTGATATTTTCCAAAGAAGCGGCGAAATAAAAATACGCGAAGAAAAATTTATCGATTTCTAATGTTTTTATATTCACTTAACCATTAAAATCTTCCTAGAAAATAACAAAAATCATTTGCACTGCATTCCACCACAAAGTGCGTTGAGAACAAACCCTAGCGTGCAACAAAACCGGTTGTGTCTCTGAAAATTGTCCTTTCCGGTGCGGAATTTGTGGTGCAAACGTCCACATTTTTTGTTGTGCTGTAATATCTTTCCCCATCTTCTAAAATGAGGATCTACAAGGATATCTTTACCAGTACGTATTTTCACTGTTATAAATTGTACTAATTTTCAAATTGTTTTGTAAGCTAAGTTCAGGCCGGTAAACATAAATACCGGCCTGGGATAACATGCGGTCATTGACGTCTACAGGTTGTTCTGTATTTAGTTTCACTACCTGCACAAAGCCTGGTTCAAAATTGCCTTTTTAGCCTTATAATTTTCCTATTCGAGTCGTTAAGTATATGACCCATTTATTTATGTGCAGTACGCTATACTTTTGAGGTTATAACGCCCCTTGTGGAGTTTGGCATACGGCGTATTCGAGGCGCTGACTTTGCATTCTTTTGTTTGCAGACGATGAGATGTTCTCAGACACCTACAAAATTAAGCTTGTAGACGAAGTTTTATACGAAGTCACCGGCAAGCTTATCGTCAGGAAGGTCGGTGACGTCCAACTTGATGGCGCTAACCCGTCAGCTGAGGAAGGTGCCGAAGACTGTGAAGAAGGATCAGAATCTGGAGTCGATGTCGTTTTGAACCACAGACTTCAGGAGACCTTTGCTTTTTCTGACAAGAAAAGTTACACAGCCTACCTTAAGGACTACATGAAGAAGCTTGTTGAGAAACTACAGGAAACTGCCCCTGAACAAGTTGATGTTTTCAAGACCAACATGAACAAAGTCATGAAGGAACTTTTGGGCAGGTTTAAGGACCTCCAGTTTTTCACAGGTATGTAATATCTTTTATTTGCATACTGGGTATTGTGAGAAAAGCTGGAGGAAGGACTAGGTCCAAGCATCCTTATTGTCTGAGGACTCGTAGTTCTATGTAAGCATATGATGGTTAAAAATTACTTATGGATATATTTAGGAAAGTTTCCTGTTCTAGGAAATACTATTAAGTAATCCGTAAGAGCAGATAGGCCATTTTGAGATATCTTTCACGTAGGCCATGTTTATTGCTTATGTAAGAGTTGTTGAGGTTTCTTTGTAATTCCACCATTACTTCATACTTAAGTCACATTAGGTATGGGTTGCTCATTGATCTGAAGTTCAGAAGTTGGAAACATTTGGTTGCTATTCATTTTCTATTGCTGCTTGATCTATTTAGGTTCAAAGTTCATATTTAACTTTTCATGTCACATAGATACGAATAATTGCGGTATACCAGTAGTATTACTCTGTACAATTGCCTCTGCCAGACATCATTTAGATTGGTCTGAAGTTTCCCCTTTTTTCAAACAATTTTTTAAAAATTTTAAATCCTGACATTAATATTTTTCTGTGTTTGTGTACACTGAAGTAACCTTTCTCTGGTATGTTCAGGTGAATCCATGGATGTTGATGGCATGATTGCCTTGATGGAGTACAGAGATATTGATGGCGAAAGCACACCAATCCTGATGTTCTTCAAGCATGGCCTTGTAGAAGAAAAGTTCTAACCGATCATCCTGGTAAGTGCATTATCAGAAAGTATGCACTAACTAATACTCAACAGTCTGCACATAGATTGTTGAGAGCATATTGTGCTATAGTATTTGCCTTAGTTCTACTTGGCATTGATTCAATGCTGGAACATTATGCAAACATTCTATTGATCTACACACATTTTCTCATTATTGCTGACAAAAGCTGATCTGTTCTTTTGTTTTGTTGCAGATGTTTGAGTGCAAGCATTTTAAATTCGCTGCTGTGTGGCTGCTCACATTGTGAGGGTGTGGAAGACTTGTGTACATATATATGTGGAGGACTTTTGTATTTATTTTTATCAGAGGATGGGGGAAGTTATTGGAGCCCAGTATAAGTGTACGCATCAGCTAAAATGTGAAGTGAAAACTCAATAAATTTACATTTTGTATCAATTTTACTCAACAGGACCTTTAATCAGATGCAACACATTTTGAAACCTAACAAAGTGTCCTAAATTGTTATCAAATATACAGTGCTTCTGAAAAGACACTTCCTTTATTTTTTTGTTTTCATCCTGTATTCCCCAACTACTCTATTGAGACTCAAGACTACTTTTTTTTTTCTGTGTGTGTGTGTAAGTTGCATGCTTGCTTGTGCTGATACAAGTTATTGGATCTCCAGCATGAGATTTTAACATAATACATCGGGATAATCCGGAAACCCATGAAGCTGCCCTAAAGGGTCGCTCATTCAGGCTGACCAACCGGAGGGACGTGAATCAAGCTGTGCGCTGCGAGAATCACTTTAAAAACAGCTATACTACGTTAAATTTTGAGATTTTGAACAGGTGTTACATTTCAGCACCGTTCATCATTCCAAGAAAATGTGTACATTAATTAATTGAACAATATCCCGATTTTTAGCAGCCCAATGGCCTAGATCATGGCTCAGGCCTAATGGCACGCTTGAACTAATGCTCTTGAGTTGGGCAACTTATTGCGCTATTTATAAGAATTGCCCCTCTGTTCTTGGTCTTATTTATTTGAGTAATGCCTGTAAACTATTGGTGAAAATTCCGAACAAATAGAGGTTGGTTCTCGTTTTCAGCACATTCTTCCTCTATCTTTCTTTGAGTATCACGATTTACCATATTTCTGGTATGGTAATAATTTAATTATAGATGTAAGGAGGGCGACTTTGGGAGAACTCTTCGTGTGGGAAAGTTATCGTTTATATGACGACTCAACACCGGTTGGCGATTCATTTGAAAGGTTGACCTGCCGATGACACATTTGGAAAATACCGCGATATCAGCTGATTGGTCGAAGCCTTCAATTTTTATTCGTACATGATTCCTGCGCGCTAAGAGTTTTGTGCGCAAAGAAATATATACGAAAACATATGACGAAACGAACGTGTTTTAAGCCAAAGAACTTTTTCTTTTAAAGATTAGGCCGAATCGACGAACAAGAATTTTTAATCCTTAACTTTTTTCTGACCGAGAGCTGCATGAGAGGTCGTACTCTTTAGAACGAAGGGGGCGGTGACGTTCTAAGTCGAGCTGGAACGAAGAGAGTAGGGTTATTTACGTTGTATTTTTACTGCGAGATGGGTTCTGTCAGGATTCAAGAAAATATTCTTAAAACCATGAAAGTAAGTGATCATCTTCGCTCTATTTGCAGTAACTCATGAAATGAACTTTAGAGAGGTGCAAGTGGAAATGACATACCATAAGGAAATGGCCAAATTAGGCCTCCCCTCCGAAGGTCAGATTCGTGACAAATGTCAAGATGTTTTACCTCCCCTTACCTAAATAGCTGTCAACACTCATTTATTTGTCCCCTATCATCTTTATTTTGCTGTTTATACAGATTAATATCCCCGAGAATAATGAATTCAGTCTGATCACAATGGCAAAGTGCGCTGCACTACTTACCCTTTTATATAAGATACAGAGCGTATTTTCACTGTGTATCAAATTGCCCAGTTAGTAAACACAATTAGTCGCATGAAGCAGTGCATTTTAAATATCCAATCATCTTGTCAGCATTGGTGCTCTTTTTTGTCACAATTTTTATCCCGAAAACATTGTCTTTAGTGAACTTCAGTCATTGTTTATGTCAGCTTCTCAAATTTTGACTGGGATTTATTTTGTGTGGTTTAAATGAAAAAAAGCGTTACAAGGAAGACGAAGTTTTCAACCTTCAAGTACCATTGTCTCTTATAAGAGAAATGCTTCAAAAGTCAGTCTCTCAGTTGCGTTAAACTCCCGAACCCATCTGCAAAAACACCATGTTTGAAAGCAACATGCATCTCATATGAGGGTTGTTGATATACAAAGATCTATCCTGAATGGAAACTGTGTCATGTGCTCCTGCTGGTGTTATTCATTGTGTTTCATTCCAAACGGAATTGCTTTTCATTGAGCTATTGCCTTAGCTTGACTGCATCGGACATGCGGTAACAGATCAGCTGCTAAACTTGTGATTGTCAATGTGTTTGCGCTTTTAAACCCGTTCAAGCCTAAGTGTTGCAGTGGCCCTGAATTTGACACCCTTGGATTAATGTGAAAATAATTATATTTTTGAAAGTGTTAACTTGCCATTAAAAAAAGTTCATGTGTATTAATCTAACTTCTGGTTGTATGCAAATTAAATTTATCGGAAGAGAATGGTACCACTTGAAACCATTCAATTATGAGTCTTTTCTGTATGAAATATCAGCTAGCATGCTATATGAGGGAGCCAACTGCTGACATTTAATGGAATCCTCCAATGCTAATGCTAAGTCTGCATGATCATTTCCTTTCAGAAGAGTAGAATGGCCAAGGCGTACTCCTAGAAGCTGTACTCTGAAGTTTTGTCTAGCTCGGAATCTCGTAATTTCAAACGTCCAATTCATTCTTTAACCTATAATCATGGGCTCCACACGACAACCAGACACTCTAGCTTCCGGCATTCCCATTCCTCGGTGGATGAAGACCAAGATGAATGATAGGTGAGATTTATAATTCTGACCCTCTCTCTTACACCTACCTATTCTTTCTGTAACTGTACTGAAAATTCAACAGGAGTTGCTGGTAGGAGTATTATCGAATACTTGGGAGCATTACACAAATAATTGCATTCTCTTCAGAAGCAATGACAGTGGTTAATTCTTAATTTTTTCAAAATCTTTTTTCGTTTGTTATCATTTACTCGTTTAGTTTTGTGACTAAATCAGAAAGTAATCACTTTATTTTCTCATGTGAAAAACTGTCTGGTGATGAAAACTCTACTGTATTGTGGCAATATCCGAGTTGGTACAATCATGTTTTTTCTGCACGTGTTGCTTTTGCTTTATATGTTGCACCCCCAGATTGTGTAACAGTTGTCATTGTGTTTCTCCTTTTTCAGTCATGCGTCGACAATGTGCTTTGATCATACTTGTCTTTGTAGATAGTCTGCTCATGGCTTGTTTCAGCACCAAAGAAAGGATCATGCAATGTCAAGAACCAAGAACTAATCCCCAATTGTATTAAAATATTATTCATTATATTATATGGCCAACCAGGGGCATTTAGAATGGTGACTTGAAGAAACAAGTTCAATGCAGGCCAACACCTCCATGTCCATCCGGCGATTTTGTGCTAAGGCGCTAATTAAAAGTTGTTATAGATTATCTCAAAAACTGTTTGAAACGTAGAAGTATCTTCCATAAGGATGATTGTATGTGATTTTCCAGGTGTCTAAGCAACTGGAAAAGTTGGGAAATTTCTTATTTATAGGAAAAGTAAAAAATTGGTCGCAATTTGGCCAAAAGTCTTAGAAACTTTATGGTAGCTACATAAATAATTTTGATTGTCATGTGAGCGTGAATAGGTCTCGGATATTGGCTAGGGCTTTGCCGTATTCAGCCGGGGAAAAGACAGGATTTTTTTCTTTACGTTATTTTTAATAACCGCGTTCGCATTTTGACTTGTTCTCAATTCGTCCAGTGAAAACTTTCAAGTGCATCTTTGTACAGTGCGGTGTCTTAAATAAGTCGAAAATGACTCGAAACTTGTGGAACTGTGTCAAAAAGTTTTGTTCTTGCGACCGATTCTTGCTGTCGATAGTCACAAACTCTTGACTCGTAGGCATGCTTGAGGTCGCACACATATAACGTAACGCTCTAAAGGGGAAGGACCCACGTCTTGCGTTGCAATCTCTACACAAGGCTTTGGAAAAAGCGTTACAAGGGGGTGCTCAAAAAGCGCCCTATTTAGCGTTACGTAATTTGTGTACGACCCCCTTTGTGCGAAATGAGGCTTATTAACGTGCTTGTCTGAATCGGATTCATAAAGCCAGTTATAATAAGTGCTCTAAGCCAGAGCCCTGCAACTAAGTGCGAAGTTATAGGGCTCTACTCTGAAGTAGGTGCATCAGAGGACGCTGGGTTTAGGTAGAACCCTAAATAAAGCCCTGTGTATTAAGTGCTCTAGGTTTAGGTAGCCCGAACAGTTAAACAGGGATAGGTCAATGAATGTAGCTCCGTTATCAGTTGCTTAACTACCTGAATACGTGGTAGAGCCGAACTATTCCATTCTTGTTTGGATTACCGCAAAGCTCGACCTTAAGGTCCGAGTACATGAGATCTTCTACCCTTTTTCTGTGCACCGAATTGGCGTTAAAGGATATCACTGCCTTGTTGAACAGGTTTGACCTCGAAGACACGGCCTTCTCACCCCCCAATCAAGATGACTGTTTCTTCTACATGCGCTACCCGAGACACACTGCTGCTACTGAAAAGTTGAACACTGCAACCGAATCAATCGTACCCACGGAGAAAGTGAAAATCATAGATTGCAATACAGGTAATGATCGGGGTGACCTTCCGTATACTCGCAGGCGTTGTATATTTTTTTTACGATTTTCTTTTTTTATTTCAGATAACAAAAAGGCTGCCAACATGACCGACGTAGTGATAAACAAAGAAAATACTCACCTGAGCAAAACTGCGAAATCTTTCGGCGGAGATGACATGTTCCGAGGAGACCATGCGGGTTACGGACACTCCATCGTGCAGGTAAGTTTCTCAGGTAGCTTTCGCTGATATGGGATTTTTTTTATTTTCATTGGATTTTTATTTTCAAACGGTTGAAGGTTTAATTCTTGCGTGCGACACAAATTTTTCTTCTTAAGCGGGCGAATAGCCGCGAGTCGCTAATTCGCCCGCCACTTGGCGGACCAATAACCACGACCTTTATTTTGATGTGCTGTAGCCAGAGCCATATACCGGTCTCGGACCTCAAGGTGTAATTTTCTACCTCACTTTATCATGAGAATTAACGACAATGAAATGGCATATGGTTGTCACGTGTGTTGTGGTTCGCTACCACTCCTCTGGGCTGCCACCAAGCTTGATTTCGCTTACTTCTCGGTGGTTGAAACCCGAGAAGTAAGCAGCTTCGGGCTTGGCGACCGGTAGAATAACGTAGGTCAAGCTAGGTTAGGTTACGTGCGTTGTGTCTTGACCAGAGAAAGAATCACTAAAGGTGGAAAAACCTACCTTCCAAGCTTACAGCGTACGGTATATCTACAGAAAGTCACATCTTGAGCTCAACATGAAAATGACAAGTGGAAACTAGTTTCAGTTTGTCCGGTGAATCGAATCTTCTTTGGTGGTGAATTGAAATGTGTAGATGCGGGATTGATGGGAAAATAATGGCATATCATCAGTTGTAGGAACCAGCCTCTTTTGACGTGTTTGATGTGAACCATTTTCGTAATGTGCGCTTAGGTGGCACACCAGATGATTTCGGGAGGGTTGGTCGGGCGACCTACCCTGCTGGGTCACAAACATCCCGAAGAGGAGAGGGAAAGCCCCTCTCCGTCTCCCCCACCTCCGCAGCAGCGAACCCGCAGAAGCAGCAAGTCTCTACCAGCCAGTCCTCTTTCGACTCCCGACTCAACACCTCAAATCCATCGAAAAAACAGGTGAATATCCACTGTAGATGTAAGGATATCACGCCTGACATTTGTTTGGCATGAAAAGTATCCCGAAATCGGAAGTATCAGGTTGGCTACTCCGACTCGGAAGTTGCCTTTTGCGGGGGGCATTCGATAGCGCCAAAAACCACAAGCGCCAACGCCGCAAGCGCCAGTCCGTAACCGCCAAACGAGAAAAGTCGCGAACGCTAAAGTTCGTATAGGTTAGGTTAGGTCAAGTTAGGTTAGGCTAAGTTAGGTTAAGTCACGTTAAGTTAGGTTAGGTAAGGTTAGTATTGCGGTTAAGACCTTTGGCGTTTGCGACTTTTCTCGTTTGGCGCTTGCGGCGTTGGCGCTTGTGGTTTTTGGCGCTTATGACAGCTACCCGCCTTATGCATGTTAACCTAAGTTTGCCCCCAGTTAAAAAAATTTGCTCCTGAACCTGGGTGTGCTTATGGTGCCAGACGACGATGTCTTACCATGTAATCAGATCGAAGTCTTGAGATTTTTTTCTTGTTTTAAGTTTATGTTCAGCTCACGTCAAATCATTTGAAATTTTCAAAGTTGTTGGTCATTTTAAAAGAATCTCTCATAAGAATGTGTCTTCTAAATTTTAGTGCCGCTAAAAGCTTGTTAGGGAATTTGGTGTTAAAGACGTGGTTGACATCCTGCCTGCCATAGCATGACCCATTTTGAATTTCTTCAGGGTCGCAAATATTTGCTGAGCCCCCTCTGCCTCTTCCTGATATAAATCAAATTTAGAACCCTTCCCCCCGTGAAGAAAAAAAACATGGAGTCATTGGTAGTGGAGAATGGGGTACTTGACCATTTTTTATCGATAGCCATCAGAGAAAGCTCCAAAAATGACGAAGGAAAGTCTTAAGCTGCGCTGAGATGCAATCAGCCGATTTTCTGGAAACGAGTTCATAGTTGCCTGTGACGTCATAGAATCTGTAAAGTTTGGCGGATTCCATTGATTTTATGACGTCACAGGCAACTTTGAACTCGATTTCTAGGTGATCTGCCGATTGTATCTAGGTGCTGCTTTTGACTTTTCTTCGTCATTTTTTGAGCTCTTTCTGATGGCTATCTCGATAAAAATTGGTCAAGTACCCCATTAATGCTCATAAATTTTGGCAAGGCAGTCAAACTAGCCTTACTGATTTGGTGTTAATGGGCCGTTTTCTTTCTCAGGTACTTCACGAGCCCCTTCGTTGAGACAGACGCGGACAGGTACTCGAAATACCCGGGCAGCTGGCTACTCGCTGGCGTTCTGGGCACTCAGAGAGAATCTGCGGGCTCGAGGGACACTCTGGACGGCAGCCAGCTGGATCTGGCTGACCCTGACCCAGACCATGCCAAGGTATAGTATTTCATAACCTCTTGCGTGCACCACCCGGAAATTCCAGATCCTAGAGCAGTTGCGTTTAACTCCCAAAACAACGGCAAGGTTTTGGCAATATTGGCAGAATCGATTTTTTTATTTAAATTTGACCAACCTCACGAAACTGTATGGCCGCGCAGAATGAGGGACGAGTTTTGAATCAATCCTATAACTTAGAGAAGAACCTCCCTATCAGGGGAATATCGGAAAAGAAACGACCCCATTAAAAGATAAAAAAAAGTGACGAAAATCTCAGGCGATGATAAAATTGTAAAAGCTGTTGCTTCTTACAAATCAGAAACGGAAAAAAATTATGATTATCGGATTGGAAATGTCCGGAGAAAATAGGAACTGTTCAGGAAAATGTCCGTGAAATTGAAAATAGCAAACTTTGGCAACGTTGTACGACGGACGCCTATGCACCCGTGCGGTTATTTTATTTGACGTATTTGCTCATGTATAGTTTTTCACTCTTTTGAGCCCTCAAAATCTAGGTGCGTCCTATACACGGAACAGTTTATATGAAAAGTTCTTCAAATTTCGCCTTCTGAAAATCTGGGTGCGTCCAATACACAGAAGCGTCCTGTACACGAGCCAATACGGTAGCAAGCTTTTTCAACTCTTTTTTTTTTTTTCCCCTCATTTTCCAGATGGACAAGACGGTCAGAACCGACTCGTTGCGTCGCAACAAGTCCTCTGCGTCGATGTACTCCGATCAGCAGGAGAACACGATTCTCGTGTCCATTGCCCCGAACGCGGAACACCGCGATCGGCCCAAGAAGACCCAGGCTCCGTCCACGAACGCGCCCTCGCACCGTCCGAAACCATCCGAACTTCGGGAACTTAACTTCTGGTCTCCGACGTCTATGTAACCGTGTCTGAACATAAAACCCCACAAAGTATTGATTAGTGTTAAATCTCTCTTTTTTGATAACTTTGACGTAGCTTACATTCGTTACACTTGATGTACCCTGATTTCATGTACGGTCTTTCAAGCAATAAGGAGGTTTGTAATTTACGTACCATCACTGTTCGTTAGGTGGTTAGGGACACAAGGCTACTATTTTTGGCGGTTTTCCGTGACTTAACTAGTGTCGCTACTTAAGATATTATTGCACTTGCAGTACAGTCGAGAACAAAATTTGCGACTTTTTTTCTCTGATTAGGGTGGTTTTTTGATCTTGACTGTACTTTCCGCTGTGCGTGTGTTAGCCCGTGACCTTCTCCCGTAGCTTTGTTAGTTCCCTGTCCTTTACCGTTTTTGGATTATTAGATTCAAGACCACTTCACAGCTGTTTCGTTAGCTGTTGCCAATTCAGGGCCATTATATATAGCTTTAAAAAATCGGGAAATATTTGTGTTGATGACTTTTTTGTGAAGTTAAACCCTTGCAATGTTCTGAGCTCTCTTGTGGTCAAGTAAATGTACTCTGAAGTATGACATAGCAGCTCTGAATCGTCAACTACCAACTAAATTGCTGTGAAAGCGAGTTTTTTTTAGTTATAGTTAGTTGTTTAAAAGTACCTCTGACATTAAATGATACTAAAAGTAGTTGTTTCAGTAAGCGTAAATGAATTGGACTTTGTTATGAGAGATGGTGAGAACTGCTTGATATTTTGTGTGCGTGTGAGTGAGAAGATGCGTGTGTTCGTGCTTAATATAAAATTTTGGATATGAAATTTTTGTGAGAAGGTATTTAAATATGTTAAACTCATACGGCCAAATCCGCCTTATACCTTCAAGTTTTTTTAAAGCATTTCTGCGGGTTTGTAGCACGTGTGAAGGAGTAAATGTTTGTATATTTGTTAGGTATATATTCTGTTGACTTTCCTTGATTGCGGGCGAGTATCTCCTTGGAATCACTTTTCTTTTCTAGTTCATTTTGAAGGCAAACAACTTATGAATTTCATCTTCCAACTTTATTGTAAAGTCTGGGGAAATGCTTGAAGTTTGTTGCTGTCGTGTGAATGAAATGAAACACTAAACAGGTTTTTAAAGAAAAGTTTTTTTTTTCTTGATTCTTAATGAAAACACTTAAGGTATCCTCATCGAAACGATAAGACCTTAGGGGCTATTCATAAATTATTAAAGCCCTAAATTTGGGAAGAATTCCCTTACCTAGTTTAGGAATGATCCCTTATTACATGTTAAATATCAAAATCCATTAATCACTTGTAAAATATACATCCCATTGATAAGTTCCCTCAGATTTGCACGGTGCAGAGATAGTAAGGCCCAACCAGGAAATCACTTCTAGCGGATCTGTAATTCTCCATTAAGAATAATTGGCAGAGTTGCACTAAGACTCGCCGTCATTCTAACTGGCCTAACGTCGCCTGGCGAAATTCAAATCTTATGTTAGCCTATTTCCCCTTACAAATCAGTTTTATGTAAGAACTATTTGTTCTAGGGCGAGTTCATTTTGCTGGTCATCCTTAACCCTTGGGTCATCCTTGCTCGACGATGATCATAGATTTGATGAAAATGGACGTTAGACAGAATTTTAGAGCTAATTAGGATTCTTATAGAGCGCCGCAGCCGCCGATTGTTTTCGCTTCTCGCTCAAATCTCGGCGCTACTTGCCTGCTGCTTGCTGATTGCTCTCGCGTCGTTAGAGCGCCACCTAGTGGAGGCTTTTGGAAACACTGCAGTATGTTGTGGCAATGTGCGTTCATACAGTGCGTTAACATGTGGATCGTGGTCGGGCAGTTATGTAAGTCAGTTTTCGCGTTTAAATGCAGTTCTAGTGTCATGGATTTACAAAGACATGAAAGTTTTATATAAGTGGTGAAGTCGCTGTACAGCAAGATTCCTGGAAGCGAACTCATGTGTGAGGTTAGTTTGTTTATCGACACTGATAAGTTGATTAGTTTTAAAGCAGGGCGGAAGTTTTAAAACAAATTACTTTTTCTGCGAGCAAAGATGATCCTAGACTCATTTCCAAACTGTGTGTAAATTATTGCTGTGCATTTCTGTGATCTGCAAGTTATGAGTTTTGAGTTCATTGTGGAGGTGCCCTAACTTAAGTTCGGCTCTTTCACGTTTAATCCGGCCAGTTGGATGTGATCACAAATGCCCTCTTCTTTTTTCAGTTACAAATTTCCTCTCATGCTTATAATGCTCTTCTTACGGCCTTTTAGACACAGTCCAATCAATTGCGAGCTTGGCATCACCGAAACTGGCACCTTAACCTCACTTCGAGATCCCGACGTTCGTCTTGCAGGGCATATATAGTTGCGGGCACATCCGAGCCGAGGGAGTAAGTTCACTCTCCGCTTCCGAGTAGCTTGTCGATTTTAACGTTGGCCAATTGTAGTTAACAATTTTAGGTTTTACTGCTTTTGTGGAGGGTTGGGGGAAAAAGTGTCAGAGCAGTTTAGTGGTAATAATACGATAACCTATGATTGAGGTGGTTGTGTATGGCAGAGTCAAATGAAATAAGAGTTCTACCCGCCGAAGAAAGCATTTTTTTTTAATCTTCCACAATGGACCATTTTTCTGTTTAACGAGCGAATCGGGAAGCGAATGATATCCCGTTCGTTGAAACTGTATCAGATCCGAAACATATCCAGGTCCAGGAATAATATTCTTTCGAGCTATTTTAACAGCTGCTGGGAAATGGTACGGACTTTTCCATTTCATCATATAATGTTCCCCGACCTTGAAAAACCAGAATCATTGCATGGAGGCGGCAAAAGCAGTTGCAACAAACTTGATGGAATTCTCGAATAAAACGCTTCAATTTGCGTCGAAGAAGTTGTCTGCACTCGCCCCCTCGAAGCTCGTAACCAGTAGAAAACCTATTCCATCGACAAAGTAATTAAATGAAGCCGCTTAATCAAAATTTCCCGGAATTCCTTTAAAGCGATATTTACCATGCAAAATGTCACGAGTTTTATTTGTGGAATCGTCGATTGCATATAATTGGCTGCCGACATTTCAAGGCTCAGACGTCGCAACATGATGGAGTACATCGTAGCAATGTTATTTCACGCCTCGTCTAGGTCACCTCACATCTTTTTTTTTTTCTGTTGCACTCGGTAAATTTTGAAGGTTGCATTACCTCTTGCGTTCCTTCATTACAAGTCAACATTTTTTTTTTGTCTATGTTTCCACCTTTTGTAGCGGAGCCGAGTGGAATGACAGTGCAGCGATGCACAAGGTGCCTAACCTATAAGGAAGCGGCATGAGGCTTAGCGGTTGAAGGCTTATTTAAGTTAGGCTAGGTGCCCTATGTCGCGCTCTATTGTAGCTCCGCTCGGCGACAAAAGAGCAGAGACAGAAAATGCATCCTTAAAAATTTACAGAGCATTGTTATGGTCGTCACATCGAGATTATGGTTGCCGAAGTGCTTTCGCCCAAAAGTGATAGTTTTACCATTTTTATCCTATCACCTCAAAATTATTTATTTAAGCGCGCAACCAAGAGTTTTTGACCGCGTCTGGATTGGCTGTCTAGCCTTGATAAAGAGGACACATTCTCGATCACTTTATATTCTTTCTAAACTTTTACTGATCTGACAAGGCCGCTTATGTCTTTAGTCCATCTCTCACTCTAATTTTTTAAGGTAGCAATTTTATTCTTTTGGTTCAACCTTCCGTCGTCAAATCGAGCGGAGCGACAGCGGAGCGAGGCAAGAGGCATCTAACGTACCTTAACCTATCATAACCAAGCCCCTTGCCGTTTACCAAGATTAGTTAAAGTCACTTGTGCCACGCTTCGCCATCGCTCCGCTCGGCTGTCGCCAAACCTGATGCCGCTTACTTCTCGGCGGCCCTAAGACGGCCGCCGAGAAGTAAGCGGCATCAGGCTTGGCGACCGTTTAATTAGGTAACCCTGGGTTAAGTTAGGTTAGGTTGCGTAGCTTGTGCCTCGCTCCGCTCGGCTTGACGTCGTAGGGGTTGAACCCAAAGGTTGAAAATGCAACCTTAAAAATTTAGGGTGCTCTTACGACCTTTGGATTCATGCTAAAAAAATCAGGGGGAACGGAATTTTTGAGCGGTCAAAATGCCTCGTAAGGGACCGTTCACTTGAGGTGTCGTACTCTAGTAACGGAACGCTGGGGGTAGGAGGTTGCATGGTTTGTATGCTCCATATATGAGGTATAGGCAGTGCTACCAGTGAATGAATTTCATCGCTTTTTTCTGTCTCTATTATTCACTTTTCCGTAAATTTTGCGTTACTAATTTAAAATGTGTGTCACTTATGTATGGCGAATATGATATGAAGCAGGTAATGCATGTCAATACCTGAAATTATAGAGCGTGAAGTGACATCGGGGAGGTGGGGGTGTCTGGCTCACAGTCAGCCTTATTAGGCGTGACATAGTGGATAATGGTGGTGTAGATTGGTCAAAAATAGCGTTACACATTACGTAGGCCTACCGAAGGAATTGACGAATCTATTCGCACGCCTATATTAACGTAAGGGAGACTTAAACGCACGGAAACCAACCTAATAAATTTTAAATGGGGCAGCGAGTGAATAGTTACTTCGAAAAAACAGAAGAATAACATTTTGGAAATTGGGGTGGTGATTTTTTTCCCAAAAAATATCTAAAATGGGTATGAAAAAATATATTGACTAAGGATGGTTATTACGCTACTACTATGATAGCACTATTACGCCCAATTGCACGCTGTCACACGTAATTATTGGATGGTGGGATGTAGGCCGATAATCGACGGCAAAAGGCGTTTATGCCTCCTCACATTTGCGTGCATTTTTGAAAATTTCTTCGTTTTCTTCCTCTTCGACTACAAATTACACTTTATTTCGCAGATTACTCCCACGCATCAGATTTAAACAGCTACAGCAAATGATCCGCTTTTAAACTCGATGGATGATAAACCCGCCCACAACAAACTCCCGCCTATATCGATTTTTTTTCCACGAATTTCCCCCGATAATAATGAGATATCTCTTTTTAAACCAAAATTTCGCGCAATCTTTTGCAGCTTGATACGGGTCTCGCAGTACTCCTTTGGCGCTAGTGCAGCGTTGAGACCATAGATGAAGTAAACTTCATCTATGGTTGAGACTCGGAATTTCTATCGATTTTCGTCGGGTTGAAAACCGTTGTCGAGTCATATCGATCCGAGTATCGATCGAGAGGGCCGCCGACGCGGGTGGCGCGGCACTGCGGCTCCAGCTGCCCGGAAATGGCCATGTTTACTCTCACCTGCTCATATCCTACTCCTGTCTGGAATATACCACATCGACTATCGCCTCTCTGGCGATCCAGTAAACCCGAAAAAAATAATCTTACGTGACCGATATTTAGCGCGTCTTGACCGCTTTCGTCCTTTTATGAACGCATTCCTTTAGCCCCTATTCTCTGACAAAAACTGAGCCTGAAAATAAGATTTACACAATGACAGCGAAAGCAAGAATTATCACTGTAAAAATCGAATCTTAAATTCAGATGCAACAGAAATCAAATCACTGATCTGAAAAAAATATAAAAAAATAAAAAATAAATGAATAAGAAAATTAAAAAAATTGTCGAACAATGCTCTGAATTTTAGACATAACTTTTAATTTTTCTAAACATTTTATTTTAAGACCGATATTACTAAAATTCAGTGAATATTTGACCTGAATTTTTTTTCAGAGCAAGAATTTGACTTTAGTCGCATCTGAAATTAGTAGTCTTTTTTTAAAGCGAGTTGCATTGACTCTGGAGATAAAAGCAGGAATTATAATAGTGTAAAGTTTTATAGTGATGCACGTTGCATTTTCCTCCTCTTTCTGTTGTAGGACGGTTTAACACCTTTCAGTTCATTATGAGAATCGACGAGTTACAACCGCGTAGGTGAAGTTAACCTCGGTTTAATTAGGAGCTTATTGTCTTCACCACCGCTCGTCAGCTCGATGTCGCTTACTTCTTGGCGGTTTAAAAGTAAATGAGATAAGATAAGGTGATGTTATATTAACCTAGGTTGCACTTTACACGTATCGCTCCGTTATTAGTCCGGTCGGCTCAAAGAGGGGGAAAACAAGAGGTTGACTAGAAAATGCAGCTTGAAAATTTACTGAATGTCAACAATTGAATCTGTTTTCTTTTTGTATTTTTTTTCAAATTATATTTATTTATCATTTCTATTTTTAATAATTAATATTGGTGTTTGTTGTAAATAACATCTGATTTAAAAAAAGGCATTTTAGCGTACAATTTATGAGGCAGAGGTCCTTGGGTCCTCATAGGAAAACTATTTTTCTAGGTTCCCCCGGGTCTGGTGCCCCTTGGCTGTTCAAAGATGCGAGCTCAGAATCTAAATGGGATTTAGGAGTTCAACAGCAAAGTCCTTTTTGTCTGTGAGACGAAAAGAGCTTTTAATTATTGTTCCCTGGCGCGTCCAGAAACGAGGAAAATTGCGAAGGGAAATGCATCCTGAAAAGGAGCGTCACCCACTCCAATGTCTGTTACATTCCTCACATGCTTATCTTTACCTCCATGACGGGTAGCTGTCATAAGCGCCAAAATCACAAGCGCCAACGCCGCAAGCGCCAATCCGTAACCGCCAAACGAGAAAAGTCGCAAACGCCAAAGGTCTTAACCGCAATACTAACCTTACCTTACCTAACCTAACTTAGCTTAATCTAACTTAACCTAACTTGACCTAACCTAACCTATTCTTGGCGTTTGTGCCTTTTCTCGTTTGGCGGTTAAGGACTGGTGCTTGCGGCGTTGGCGCTTGTGGTTTTTGGCGCTATCGAATGCCCCCCCTCCATGACAACCATGTGCCCTGCAAACTCAATCAAAAAAAGTGGAATTAAAATAAAAAAAAACAACTACAAGAGGCATCGTCATTTCTTTTTCTTTTTCTTAGGTGTTGCTAAATAGACCCGACATTCATCAATGTAAGGAGACTTGAACGCACGGAACCCAACCTAATACATTTTAAATGGAGCAGTCGGGTCAGTAGACAGTCCCTGTTTTTTTTTTCATTTTATTCTGTCTGTCAGCAAATTTTATTCAATATTTTTTTTTCGGAATGGAGGGGGGATGTGCTGATCCTTCCAGAGCAGACGCGTTCTAACGGCCGAAGTGGCAGTACCGATTATGCCTCAACCCCCGTAGCTCACAAACGGGCCATCTGTTGGACCCTCCCCCCCCCCCCCCCCCCCC
>Ga0058701_10001310_pt1 | contig 17483 bp, 14 predicted proteins | sample AgamicOrMae_FD_97039 | JGI IMG/M metagenome (GOLD analysis project Ga0058701, IMG submission 97039) | Agave microbial communities from Guanajuato, Mexico - Or.Ma.e | ecosystem: Host-associated > Plants > Phyllosphere > Phylloplane/Leaf | place: Guanajuato, Mexico | collected 2012-06-04
CTTAAATTAAGCTACGTTCGGCTACTAGTTTGGTAGGTTGAGTAACAGTTCCCAGACAGGGGTAGGTAAAGTTAGGATAAGGTAGGTGAGGTAAAGTTAAATTAATTCAGGTTAAATTTAGGTTAGGTTGAGTTAGGTTGAGTTAGGTTAAGTTAGGTTGAGTTAGGCTAAGTTAGGTTACGTTAGGATAGGTTAAGTGAGGATATGTTAATTAGGCTTAGTTCAGTTAAGATAAGTTAAGTATGGCTTAGGTTAGGTCAGATAGGTTCGTTTGATTTTAGTAAATGTTGGGGTAGGATAAGATAGGCTAGGTTGTTTATCGGGCGGCCGCGTGTTCGGTTCGGCGATGGCGATGACCAAGCAATACCATATTTGTGCGCCGGCGAAGGCAGCAGCTCCTCCTTGCCGTCCTGGACCCAGGCGGCCACCGACACGTAGTCCGCCACAAAACTCGGGATGTGACACTTAATTATGGCTGTGTTCCCGCGCAGCACGTGCTCGTCCATCACGTTAATCGCGTAAATCTGGGAAACGACTGCGGACAGGACAAGCGGACAACCAGGTTAGTGCGGACACGAGCGAGCGAGCGAAGCACGGGGCACGAGGGAACACAGCCACAAGCTGCGAGGAAAGGGTTAACATCGGCGCGGCGTCCGCGCTGCACCTGCGAGTCGAAGCCCTTCGCTGGAAACCACTGCATTACCAGTGACAACTCGGCATAAAGGATTTTAAGTGAAAGACAAAAACCGAAAAATCGCTTTATCGCTTGTGATCGATTTGTTCTACCCAAAACAAAAGTCTCTGGCGTTATAATCGTAAAATACGCATTTTGGAATGTTTGAAATAAATTAAGTGATATTTTAAAGAGTCGTTTTTTTCTCAAATGTTTAAGTTAAAGGTTACACGAAATGAGTATAAGCAAGGTTATGTGAAATACGCTATGCTAGGTTTGGTTCATTTTGGTGAGAATATGTAATGTCTAAAACTGTAGCTGTTTCCTCAGCAAAAGGAAGGTTATAAAAACCTGATTTTCATAAAGAACTATGCGGTGGATTTTTGATCGGTGCTAATGATATAATGAAGCGGTTCCAATTCTGCGATATTTTGAGGTTAAATAGCCAGGATTTTCGTTAAATAACCTAATGAACTTAAAAAAAAACAAAGAATGAGTGAGCGAAAACACGATTGTTGACTGGTCATGTCGTTGGTTCCCAGCGAAGTGTCAAAAAAAGAAAAGAAAACGGAGTTAGTTTCCACCGGTTATTTTTACCATAAGAAGTCTCCGGTAAATATCTGCCGCCCTTGGAATCTTCCCAAGACGTGATTTCGACGTGATCAGCCACAAACGACGGAATGTTACATTTGAACACAGCCGCGTTCCCCTTAATTACAAACACATCATAAACCTGTGCTTCATACTCCTGGTTGACCACTGGAACAAGAAACGACATCGCCAAAGTGAGAGCCTACTCTTCCACCCATCGGCGACCCTCCCATCGGCGACCCTCCCATCGGCGACCCTAAAATCGGTGACCCCCAAATCGGCGACCCTCTCTGAAAGAAAACTCTTTCTGCAAGAAAGCCGACATGAGGATGACTACAGACACAGTTCAGGCTACTGTACCGAAGTCATAGTCATCGTATCCTTTGGGTGCGGGATAGACAGTCCCGTCGTCAGCCAGCCACTCGACAACTTGCACATAATCGGCGACAAAACTGGGGATGTTGCATTTCAGCGAAGCAGCATTTCCCTTCAGCACGAACTCGTCCATGATACGGGTCTCGTAGAACTGGTGCACGACTGCGAATCAGGGTTCAACTTAATTCTACTCTACCATGCGGACTACATCAACGAGCAGGTTGCAGCTCCCACCTCTCGCTCGACCACGGGAGGGCACGAGAGGTAGAAGTTCCACCTTGCACTACGACAGCCTCCATTTACCATAATCCTCATTCGGCCGGTACACCTTGCCCGAGCTATCCGTCCACATCTCAACGTACACAAAATCAGCCACAAAACTGGGTACTTCACACTTCATGACCGCGCTATTGCCGCGAATCACGTACTCATTGTCCGCTTCGACTTCGTACGCCTGACTGACAACTGCAAACACTCAATCGCGTTAGTATAGAGCTACAGCCAAATATCACCTGTAAGAGAGTGTGATTAGTGCGCACAGTGAACCCTTGGGATTATTACCATAGGCCTCTCCCCCCTGCTTGTACGTGTACACATCTCCCGAATCGGAGATCCATGCCTCCACGCTGACAAAATCTGCCACGAAACTTGGGATCTTGCATTTCATCACAGCGCTATTGCCACGGATCACATACTCGTTTTCAGCTTCAGTCACGAACTGTTGCGACACAACTGAAAACCACAAGCAGTCAGTGATGAACTTTCAGCTTAAACTGAAAATTTCACTGAAATTTTCAAAGGTAGCATTATCTACCTCTTGTGTTTCACCATGGTTTCATCTTAGACGATCAACGATATACAACCACTTTCGGGTAGGTTAACCTTAGTTAGGTTAACCTTGCTTAAGTTAAGCAAGGTTAGATGCCTCGCTTCGATATCACTCCGCTTGGCAGTCGCCAAAACTGATACTTTTTCTCGGCCGTTTTCTCGGAACCAGGCTTGGAGTAAGTTAGGCTTCCTTTAGGTCACGTTATTGCTCGACTCAGCGACGAAAGGTGGAACACAAGAGGTGGAATATACGACCTTCAAAATTGTACAGAAACACAGGGATGTTAGATGAGAAGTTCCTGTAAAGAAGAGCTTTAGTCGTAAACCATTTCCACCATCTGAAAGAAACTGATAAGTGTCTCCCAGTAAGCGTACCATACGGTTGTTCCCCCGGTTTGAGGATTTCACCCGAATCGGTTAGCCACGATTCGACGACAACGAAATCGGCCACGAACGACGGGATGTTGCATTTCAAGATGGCGGTGTTGCCACGAATCACATACTCCGTCAGTATCTCCGCCTTGTAGAACTGATGAACCACTAAACACATCCAAAACAACAGCTGCAAAAAAAGTGTTTAAACCATTCCCCGCGCCCGACCTAAAACAACTTCAACAAAAATCCTGAAAGAAAAAAAGGGTTAGTAGATCCAGGGAATTAAGACCGCGTTACCATAGTCGGTTGTAGGCATGTAGACTGTTCCGTCGCTGCACAGCCAGTTTTCAACGCGGACAAAATCAGCGACGAACGATGGGATATTACATTTGAGTACTGCGGTATTCCCCTTAATGACATACTCGGAGACTACTTCGGCCTCGTAGTACTGCGCGATCACTGAAAGGTAAAGATGGATTAGTACAGGACAGTCCTGCAGCCGCGCTGTCCGGGCCAGTGCTTCCCCGGGACAGTCTTGTCCCCGGGAGGCAGCTGCGGTCCCGGAGGGACGGCGGCGCAGGGCTCGAGCCCTCACCGTTGTCGCTCTGAGTCGGCGAGAACGTGTTGCCGTCAGAGTCCTCCCACGAAATGACGTTGACAAAGTCCGCGACAAACGAAGGGATGCTGCACTTGAGCACGGCCGAGTTGCCCCGGATTACGTACTCGTTATTTACTTCGCTCTGATAGAATTGCTGGACCACTGAAAAACAGGGAAGGTTTGCTTGGTGAAGCTGCTGGGCCAGCTTGCCGCATGGCGCTCCGTCGCGCTGCTTCGATCACGCATTGGGCGAAAATGAAGGGCGGTGACAGTTGTCACAGACAACTTGGTGTCCGACACTGTCGGACACTACGGACTGTTAACAGTATTGATTGCAGTTTCTGAAAATGGCAGTACTAGGTTCGGCGAGGGAAAGCTAAGTTACGATTTTAAAAAAAATAAGGAAATATGTCTTAAAACTTTCTATACTTAGGAAAGGCATAGCTAGGTGAAGTTAGATTCGGTAAGTGGATTCGTGCCCTGGAAGTTTTTCACAAATTTTCATCAAAATAAATTAGCGAATCGTTTTTGGCTTTAAAATATGATAAACTGTTGTGTTGAACTGATAAAAGTTTTGCTTTGATCAAAGTCGCGGTCGCTTTTTTTGATTTAATTAACCCATAACAGCCCAAAGTATTTCGAGTGAAATTTAGCTCAAGAGAAATTGAAAGGATTTTTTTCTATTGAAATACGCAATTTTAAGCTTTGGAAAATGACTAAATTATAAAATTTCAGGTTTCCGGGGGGGGGGAGATATTGTTTGAATTGTGACAATATTGAACTGAAAAGACCCTCTTAAATATTTTTTTCTGTTTCCGAACGGCATGGCTGGGCATATACTCAAAATTAATCGAATATTTTTACTGTATAGTTGCAGTCCAGCGAGAATAGCCCCGTTGGGATGCAGTGGGTTTTTATATCAGAAAAAAAAGTTTGGGCAGATTAATTGGTATAAGCTGTTGGTAGGTCAGTTTAGGTTAGGACACCGGATGTAGCTAGGTAAGGTTTTCGCCGTTTCCGGAACCTGCGATTAATATGTCTACACAAACCTAAACAGGGCTATTTGTGGCGATTTTTGCTTTTAAAAAAATCTTCATTTCCGCCCGCTGGAAGGAGAAAAGGATTAATCCCTGTCCGGGCGGCCAAGCAAGCGAATTACCGTAGTCCTCCCCCGGATAGAAGGACTCGTCCTTGTCGGTGTGCCAGGACACCACGTGGACAAAGTCCGCCACGAAGGACGGCACCTGGCATTTCAACACCGCCGAGTTCCCTTGAATGGCGTACTCCTTGTTTACGTCGGCGTCGTACACTTGGGCCACAACTAAAACAGCACCATTAGCGTGCACACACAGGCTGGAGGGCAACGCTCTTCCGCGACGCCTTTCGGCGACGCCCTTCGGCGACGCCCCCTAAGAAGCCCTTCAAGGACGGAAACCGCCGGATTTCGACGGCTCTGCGCGTTTCCTGTCCTTTTCCCCACACTCACAAAAAACGGGTATCCAAAGGACGACAAAATCGGATATCCTCATTTGGATGTATCAATCGTTTCCTTAACCTATCTCCCGGGATATGGGCCTGTTTAATCCCATTTTCTGTATGATCTTTTCAAGAGAAATCTACCCGATAGAGTTATTGAAAGTGTACGGACAGGATAACTTATTCTTGTCTCCTGGTACAGATAAGCGCTCTATCCAAAGTATTTAGAGTATGCGTGTGGAGTATTTACGAATATTTTTCTTTGTTACAGTAAGAGGTAAAGGGAGGTCATATTTGAACGTTATTGGTCCGCAAATACCTTACATACTGAATTTTAAACGAATGAGGCAAAAAAAGATACGAAAAAAAAAACGAAATACGTGGATGAAGACACAAACGACGAGAGTTTAAGTAAAAGTGAAAACTGCTAAGAGCCACGAGGTAATTTAGTTCTGGGAGGAATTTTAAAATATGGTTATATTTTTAATGAAATACAATATTAAATGAGGATTTACAACAAAAAAAAAGAAACTGATTTGTATCATATAAAAATGTTTTTTGAGGTTTCTAAATTGGAAAGGAATTAAAAAATGGGAGTAAAATCGATTATAAAGTCTTTGGGTGTTGGAAAGATATCATTATATTTAAAAGGCATGGATGGATGTATAATAGTGTATGTCTTAAATTTTGACAATTTGGATTCTGCCGTTTTACGATTTTCCACCCAATTTTTAAAGCTAGAATAATGGTTTATTGACCTTCCGTCCAAGGGATTAAGTTCGCTTTCGATCTAAGCCCCAGCATGGCTTTTACTTCCGACCTGATACTTCTCCAATACTAAAATAACATTATGAAAAAACAAACATTCATACTGTATTTCCTCGCGTCTCCGAAGCACATATTCAACGACACTTATAACTAAACATCAATCGCCCAAGATTCACAGTGCATTCACAAATCATACATATCTCAGTGCACAGTACAATGAACGATAGTTCAGCCACAAGACGACGTAAGTACAATACCCTGTAAAAAACATTTTACTTTCACACGTACTCAATATTAACAGCATTCAGCCGGAAATTAATTTTTAAAAAATTCATGTAAATAATTTGGAAGGTGTGCGCAATTAACTCATTATACGCACGCAAAGTGTCAACATTTTAAAATAATGAACACGCCATTTTCGTTGAAGGATTTTTTTTAAATCTTCGTTGATATAGGAAGAGTTTTAAATAATAAATTTTTAGCTGTTAGAACTGAGCACTTACAATTCGAATTAACGATGTTTATCACAATGCTAAAAAAAAAGTCAGAAAGAATTTTACCTTTAAAACGGCGTTTTACACTTTTTTGAGATAAAATCCTCAATTAGGAATTAAAAACAAAATGAGTTCTCACAGTCCCATAATGTGATTTTTTATTAAAAATGTAATTTCACTTTCATCTTGGAAACTTTTAAGAACTCAGCGACTGTCCAGGAATAATAACTTCAAGTAAAAAAGAGGCAATTTGCTCAAAATATTTTTTTTTTTGGATAGACAGGCTTTGAGGCTACTTCCGGTATAGAAATCACAGGCACTCACAGAGCGAGATAAGCATTGCGAAATACATTGTTCAAAAATGAATCTTTGAATTCAAGACCACTGGGTTTTTATTATTTACTGTACAGTAGGCGCCATAACAGTGGCGGTGCCACTACGCGGCTACGCGACGCATAAGCCTTCTATCAACTGCCGAGTACTTCGAAACTCCCGCACGGCATTGTCACACAATTGTTGTGTGTGTCCTTGTAGCGCAGAGGATAGCGCGTCGGACTTCTAATCCGAAGGTCGCGGGTTCGATCCCCGCCAAGGATGTTTAAATTTTACAGGCGTTAACCCAAAATCAGTAATTTTAAAATAATTTTTAGATAATTTTTGAATTACTAGTAAACAAACCTAATCAAGCTTTCCTAAAATTTTCTTTTGTTTTCTTGTAGGGCGAGAAGAAGAACAAAAAAATATACGAAGACGCTATTATTTACACAAAGGTATCCAATACTGATAACATGGGAAAGCAGAATTACCTTTCAAAAATATGCACCCGAAAAGGCGAGATTCACATCCTTGGCGGGGATCGAACCCGCGGCCTTCGGATTAGAAGTCCGACGCGCTTTCCACTGCGCTACAAGGACACCTGACGTTACGAGTATTCGCAGTGTCCTATTGGCTAGTTTACAGAAGGATTAGACCTAATACTTTTCCTTTCTTTGTTTACAGATGGAGGAAAATCACCTATTTCTATTCCACGCATATTTTACATACAACTGGATCAAAAATCCGATAAAATATTATTGGCCCATCAAAGTCGGCATTAATTTTTATTGCGTGATGTATCCCACAGCTGCGTGGTTTATTAAATAAGCACTCGTATCGTTGAGGCGTTACCCAATGGTCTTGAATAACTACATAATCCAATACACCTACACAAACAGAGTTCGGTTGCATTGCCATCGCGAAAAGAACGGTTACTTCTATGCTTACAGAAAATAAAACTGATTTGAGTAACAAAAGGAAAATTATGATTGGTTGTTCTCGATCAAAGTTCCCGAAGTGAAATAATACTTTGATCAAAATAAAATATTTTACAATTGGTGTCTGGCTCTCAGGAAATATCCTCAGGCACCCTGACAGCATTTCTTTGGAAACTTCAAGAAAGTGTTTAAAATTACTACTAGTTTTTAAAGCATAACGATATTTCTTTCACAAAGCCATTGAGGATTACTAAAAGCTGTTTATCATAAAATGGCTTCCGAGAATGACAACGCAGTCTAGCTTTACTAATCTAAAGCACTGGCATCAGGCTTCATTAAGCTTCAAAACAAACAAAAAGGCGTTTTTTTTAGCGTCTAGCTAATGCAACCGAAATCCTTGGATCCTACAAATCACTCAGGCAAAACTGTAGCAAGGTTAGCTAGCTTGTCTCAATAAAACCCAAATTTATTAATTAAATTTATAAACGCGTGAAAATTCCAGAATGCAGATTTAAAAAAGGAAACTAATTATATCGGATTTACTCCATCGTATATTAACGTATAAAAAATGCGAAATTCCTCAGCTCAAAAATGTTTTATTAAGGGATAGTTTCATAGAATCAGCATACCAAAATGAATTGTTTTCGAAGGTAGTAAACCCAACTTGTGAAATGGTTACGTCTGTTGACCAATCCCATTTTACTAAAACGGATAAAAGCAACACCAAAAAGAGGCTATTAATTTTATTACAAAATGCATACTCAATGTATAAGATCGTGTGAACGAAACGGTCAGTTCCCATTCAGAGAAAACTTTTTATCATTAATTTTCTGTATCAAAAATGTTACTAGTTCGTAAATTAGGCCACATTTTTTATTCTTTTGTTTTACAGGGATTAGTGTTTGGAGTCAGCTGTTCCTTGCTACAGTTTCAGCTACAGTAATGAATGACAGGTATGACAACGAAAAAAAGTAAACAATGTCTCACCTGCTCGAACGTTGACATCGCGGGAGCGAATAGATCCGATAGAGTTTCGAGCGAGGCACACGTAAACCTGGGCATGAACGTCCTGACGGTAGTCTCCAGCGTTAAACGGAGGGAAAACCAGGTTGCCGTTCGTCAAAACCTGACAAGAAAACAGAAAAACGCGTTAAATTAACCAATTTCTGCCCAGTGAAGACTACGATAAGTAATATTTAGACGGGTTTTCGTAAGCGCCTTCAGTCTCATTATATCTTATTCTATTATTCATTCATTTATGGTCAGATGACCAGAGTTATCCAATTTAGTTTCGCCCTCACTTGACCCGCGTAGTTACCTCGCCACATATGGAGTTTTTTAGATTGTATAACATGTGGTTGCTTAATTCTTCTTTTGTTACCAGCCGAAATTTAATCCTCGGGGACTGTGGGGAAGGGTGGGAGCACCCCCCCCCCCACTTCAAAGAGGGTCACACACAATAAGTAGTCTCTCGACCAACTGTAATTGATCTACGGGTATATTTGATTGGCACGTACCTGTCTGAGACCGGGTACTTCGGAGACGGGTGTTCCGTTGGGGAAGATCCAGATAATCTCGGGAGTGGGTGAGCCCATGGCGCCGCATTCGACTGTTGCTCCGGTCGTGTTCGAGAAATCGATCCTGTTGGCGGGTTCCTGAATGAAAACTGGGCCCATTTTCTCATCGTCGGCAGCCCGAATAACTGCAACACAAACGAAAGAAACAGCGTTAAAATACGACAAGCAGACATCTCGGCGAGACATCATGTCCAGTTAAAAACTCCGTATCATACTTTTTTGAATACATAAAAGTTAGTTTTCAGTTTCTAAAAATGACGATTTTCTTATAATCTATTAAAAATATACCCATTGATCACGTATTCGTTTTTGATAGGCTGCTTAAACTACGAAAATCTTCCAAAATCATAAGACTTTCGAAAAAAATTGCAAAATCGACTTTTTAGACCTAACAAGTAAGCTATATATAATATTTGACATAATTCATTTTTTTCTCATTTTTTTCTGAACAGCAATTCCAATATTTTAATTGGTTACTTAAAACTGTCTAATAAGTTATCAAATCCGTTAAAAAGTCTTATTAAAAATAAATATAAAAAAGTACGCGGAAAATTCTTGAGTGTACTACAATGTTTTGAAGCTGTGAAAAATATTTTTAAATTGATTCAGGAGTTTGAGAAACTGTGGAGGACCATTTAAATGGTTACAATTTCTTAACATTTTCTTGAAATTCTTCGGAGACAAGTATGAAGTGAAAATCTATAAAGCCCTTCTCCGAAGGAGGCGGGCTTAAAAAGCGTGCTCTGAATACTGATTCGTACTTAAAATTATTGGTTATCGTTTTTATACACTTTTGTTCATCATTTTCATTTAAAAGGATATGTTTACAGTCGCGGAGATCAGTCACCCTGGCGCCATAGTTCGGCGGTTTCCCGTCGGGCGCTAGCATCGCTCGCTCGCACGTGGTTACTGGTCGCAGCGCCACTCGCGGCCGGCGCCCGAAAAACAAACTACGTTCGGCTGTCCTCGGCTAAGTTCGGCCCACGCGGGTCGGGGAGAGGGGGGGAGGGCGACCCCCAGCTGGCTGGCACACTGAGCCAAGGTCGGGCGAGTGCCGGGAGGGGGGGGGGTGAAGGGTGCGAGGTGGTGGGGGCGACCAGGAGGGGTAGAAGAAGGGAGGTATCACGTCGGGTCGGGGTTCGCTCGCTCCAGCGTTGCCAGTTCGCCTTCACCGCGCCCCACTTTGCAGCGTAGCAGCAGGAACTGTCGGCCGGGATCAACTCCCCTTAATAGCCAACGCTGATAATCTAACCTTTCCGTCAAAATGTCCCTATATTCAAGAACAGGCGCAGACGAGGAAGTTGCCAATCATGTTATGGTCCAGTGCTGGAGTTTGAGACGCGAATGCAATGTGTCCAGCCTAGTATTCCATTCCGTTACCAAAAACCTTTAAGTACTATGCACTTTAAATCTCCTTTGAGGAGCCGCTCTGCTGTTGTGGACACGGAATTTCCTGACGCGTGGAAGCTGTTCTGAATCATAACAGCTTTTATGAACATTCGAGTCTCGAAAACAAAATTATGTCGCACGTCGTCTCCATACTCCATACCCATACTAAGTCGAGGGTACTTCGTTGGGTTCCAGTTCAGACTTTAAAGAGTACAGTACGTTGCCTCTTTTATTTTCGCGCTATGTTCAGTTCAACGTAAGTATGCTTACTCTCAATAACCATTTCTAGCTTTGGTTTAAATTTTTATTTGCGGGGTTTTTCATGTAAACATTTCACAGAAAATGGGAAGTAGCGATAGAAATACATTTCTTGAACGAGTGTTTACGGATATGCCTAGCCTATTCCGTGTGAAGAGTCGCTGATGTAAAATCAATCCCAGATTTGAAAACTGACAGGCTAGAGAGGCTCGTAGGCCATGGAGGAATACGTAGGCACACCTGCACAAATATAGTGTTTCGTTGAAGATCGTTGAAGCGTCCAGACAGCCCGCATAGCACGAGAATACGCCGGGTTGCATTGCATAACCTCACGAAATGCGACCACAAAAGAATATTCTCCATTTATGTCTTAATCAAAGATGGTTCTACAACAGGACGTTTTATTTATACAGTGATCACATCCTTATCAAACTCAAACTTATGTTGCCATACGGACCTTCCCATTTGACAAATTATACGAGTTTAGTAAAATAAAGTGAATGTCAGCATAGGATAGATTTCCCTATCCGAAAAACGACAGTTTTTAAAGCAGTAAGCCGTAGGAAATCGTACGTGAGTTTGCAAGCGTTGTAAATTGTAATTAACGCAGTTAAAAAGCGAACTGCGAAGTGAATTTTTCTCTCTACTGGGCTTTTCCGTCCCTCAGACCCCCCGCCTCCTCCTATGATGGCAAAAGTGCCCTGGGCCCGCATCCATAGATTCTTTCGTAATGGATCGATCTCTTCATGACCCTCCTGTTAAGTGAAGTCCAACTCACTGAATGCATTTTTTAAAACAACTCACTTGCGAGAATCAAAAAGCTAATTTAAAGATACTCTTTCAAGTGTCAGTGAATGCGTAATAAGGTAGTAAATGAAGAGCAGATGTTTTTAGGCGGTCATTTACGCCCTAAAACAAGGATAGAATTTTAAAATTGAAGAATAAGCTGAACAAGATCGTTTCCGAATAATCGTAGTTCGGAGTTTAAACAGTCGCTTAGAATTTGAAATGCGAATAAAGTCCAAAACTATCAATTAGATCTTCAACCATAAAATAATCCAAACCCACCTCACTTTCTCTATTTTTTCCATAATTAAAATTTTATAGAATTCTTGCCTCTAACCATAAAAAATAACCGAAAAAATAAGCAAAAGCGGTTCAAAGGAGAGAGACATTCACAGAATACTAAGTTTTGAAACAAGCTCGAAAGACTGCTCAGACTAAACGTTGTTCCAAGTACGTCGTCCAGACATATCTTTGGCACCGAGCAATGTCATCATAAAACACTTTTATAATGGGCCACTCCAATAGTTGGTCTATGGTAGCACTCGATGTGAGAGAGATACGTCGAGTGGGTCTCTCCCTCGGAGCCGCTCTGGGAGAGATGTGGGGGGAGGGGGGTCGCGAATACAGGAAGGCGCTCCCGCCCGCTCGGGGGGTGGGGGTAGCTGAGGTGCACGAACTTTGGCGCGTGCGCGAGCGGTTTGTTTTGTTTCCGCAATGTTCGCGTCGCGGCGCGCTGCGCTGTTCATTGGGCGGGCGGTGAGCGCGGTGCCACTGTGGAGCACACGCCTTCAGGTTTCTTTAAGGGATGACCGCATTGCACGGGATGCCAAATACTTGGAGTAGTAAGCCTAAATATACGGTTCTTGTCCTCCCCTAGGTTTAACCTGGGTTAACCTAACCTAACCTTCTCTCAACATACCGCAATAACAGAAACAGACGGTTACTTGACAGGCAACGTGTATGACACCTGTTTTCAGTTTCTTGTGATAAGAGCTCTGATTGACAATACTGCCAATACGTTTAATGGCTACTGACAACAAAGTTTCGCGCCCATCGCGAGTCACTCTACTCGGCTACGAAAGGTAGAACACAGCGCAAAATTTAACCTCCTAAACTTCCGAGTCATGAACTTCGAGTGTGGATAGTAACGACGTAAATAATAAAGTATTATTTTGGTCAGCAGCACATTTCGTGAGAAACTGAAATAAATCCTAAGAGTACTAATGTAGATTAGAAACCGGGGCAGGCGTCGCCTGCGTGCTGCATGGGGCCCATAGCCCATGGCCGAGGCCCGGAACAACGGGTCCTTTGACAGCCCTAAACTTTCCAAGAAAATCTCATGGAAAAAGTCTCGGAGAAACGTTGCACATAGATAGTCGATTTGGAACGCGATAACGTATCCCCAGAAATGGATTTCTTACTTTAAGATTCCCTTGTGCTGTGTACTCAATGTTTCCCTTGCTTTTTGTTTTGTTACAGAGTTTTTTTTTCCTTTTATTTTTTGGGGTTTAGTAATGGTTTACTGGCATCGCTAACTCTTCGTGAAGTACTGAAAAACTTCTTAGCTTCCCTTGTTGCACCCTCAAAAATATCCTTAAGGCTAAAGTCAGGTATTCTAGCGTTAGATCAACTCATTGTGAGGTTTAGGTTTGGTTAACTAACTTGATTTAGGTTAACTTAGGATAGGTTAACTTGGGTTTGGTTTTAATGATGGTTTAGTCAGCTAAAGTGAAGTTGACTTACGTTAGGTTAACTCACGATAGGTCGACATAGGTTAAGTAAACATAGGTTAGGTTAACTCATGTACAGTTGACTAAGGTTAGTATAACAGATTAGGTAAACTAAGGTCAGGTTACCTTGGGAGGTGAACTTATTAGTTTGGGTTAGGTTAGGAAAGATGAACTAAGGTTAGGTTGGCTAGGGTTAGGTTAATTAAGGTTAGGCTAACTATCCTTGGGTTAACTTATAGTTGAAATTCTGTGAGCTTTAAATAGGTCAGTGGTTGGTTGACATCTCCATCAACTTCGTATCTCCGATCTCGACATAAAACACAAAACCTCTCCCGCGTGGACAAGTTTCACTTCTTCACCAGAAGCTGTCATCATAAAACTGCAGGTCCAGCGGCAGCATCCGCGACGACGCATCGATAAGTACCCGGTACCCGATAAGTACCCGTCCTCGTCAACCACCTAGCCTCACATTCCTCAGCGTCCGACGAATATTCAGTCTTTGTGCCGGATGGAAATCTCGGGGACTTTTTTCTCGCGACAAGCCCGTTATATTCTTGTTTGAATATTTAAGCGACTTGTCACTCCGCGACTGCAGTACTCACTTATACAATGACGCATACGAGGAATGGGCGCATGGGACCATCCCCCATGGGCGACCAACCGTGGGACAAACTCGCACAATGCGACTTCAACGGAACATATGGGCCCGACGTAAGTGATCGTCCGTTCATCGATGAGACGTCGAAATATGGTCACCAGTATCGACAGCTGCCTTTAATCCGATACACTGCACATTACAGGCTATGGATTTCCCCCACGCGCAAGGCAGACATAACCTAGGTTAACCTAACCTAAGCGATAAGTCGCTATGAAAGATGCATGGGTGAAAACACAATGAGGAAAACTCCAAATATGTGATTAACAGTTGAATTACGAAGTATGAAGACATAAACCGAGTATAACAAGTACTTTTGTACGTTTCCAAGAATAATAAACGAATGTCAATGGAAACACCTCTTCCAGCCATTATACGAATGTAATGGCTGTACAATAAATATGTCTACCGTAAAAAAATGACGGAAAAAAAAGTGTAGTTACAATGCAAACAAGCATATCTTGTTATAGGTAATTCTATTTGTTTTAAAAGTCGTTCCAGATTGAGTCACCATGAATTATCGTTGACGCTGACATCTCTATGATTCATGTTAAATACGGCAACCTTGGAGCCACAGATCTCAGCAATTCTAAGACCAAATTGTGATATGCAAATGCAGTAAAACCGTACGGAGATCAACCTTCGGTCGTGTCTGTACCCGTCTCTCAAACGAGTTTGAAATAAAAAAAAAAATAGGTTTGCTCAGTGACTCATCTGGCCATCCTAGGTAAGAAAAAACTTTTGCCTAGGTCAATTCAAGTGCATGTTTGAAAATGCAAGGACGAATAGAAAACGTAAATATTCTTTCCTAGGATTATGCGTCGAACCGAGATGTGTGGGTGGGCTGTTAAGATATTCCGTCACACGCTCCATAAGGGATGTAACGCTGGCTCTCTTTGATAACAAGGGAATGGTGTCAACTATTGACATAACAAAGCAGAGGGTAACAATAATGAAGAGGGCTACAGCCAAGCGACCCTGCCAGGATTGCATTAATAACTAAGGAAGTTTTAAATGCTCTACACGAGGGGGACACCAACAAGCCGTCATCCATTAAACGAAAAAAAAAATCAGATATGCTTTCCTTTAAACTTTGACCGCTCATAAAAACAATATCTCGTTTTTGCTGAATGAAAAAATTTCACACTTTAGTTGACATTCATCCGTTCAAAAAAGTCAATTTGTAACTTCTCCCTTCGGGTAGCTGTCATAAGCGCCAAAACCACAAGCGCCAACGCCGCAAGCGCCGATCCGTAACCGCTAAACGAGCAAAGTCGCAAACGCCAAAGGTCTTAACCAAAATACTAACCTTGCCTAACCTAACTTAACCTAACCTAACTTAGCCTAACCTAACTTAACCTAACTTGACCTAACCTACCTAACCTATACGATATTTGGCGTTTGCGACTTTTCTCGTTTGGCGGTTACGAACTGGCGCTTGCGGCGTTGGCGCTTCATTTTAACGCTATCGAATGCCCCCCTTCCCATCGACGAAAAAAAAATGGGTTCCTTTTTTTAAACATTAAAAGTCAATTTCCGTCGTCTCCAATGCCCTTTTTTAAGGTGGATGTGGTTGACCGGCGGTGATCCAGAACGGGCCAGAGGCGAAGGTTGCCGGGACGGCGTCGCAAGTCGGACCGGAAGTCCCGAGATGCCACATACTTCCTCTGAGGATATTGAGGTACTCGTTAATTGGTTCGGTCGAGCGAGGAGAGAAAAGTCGCTTTTTCTCCGTCTGCCCTTCTTACTCAGGTAGCTTATACAGATTGGACGATTTAATCCACTGTTAAAAATGCTCCAGCGAGATTCCCTCGAAGTCATTTTCATTCAGAGATTTTATGAGTGCGAACTTGGTAAGTGGAAGTCAAATATTTAGTCAAGACACGTTTTAAGAGGTTTGCGTCACAGGAAACTTCAGAGAGATGCTGTGGGTTACACAGTAAAAAACCCCGTTTAAGGGAATGCTATATACCTGTTTTGGGTATGAAACGAAAACGAGGGTTGTTCGTATTTTGGTCATTTTTCAAGATAGACCTATGTTCAGCCATATCAATGGAAAGCTCTCGCCGAGACCTTTTGAATGATGTGGCTTAACATAGGCCTATCTTCAAAAATAACCAAAATAAGTGCTACGCCCGTTTTCGTTTCACACCCAAAAACAGGTGTAGAACTCCCTAAAACAGGCGTTTCGTTGAGACTGTGTAACATTTCATTTCTCATACAAATATTGTTATACGTGTCAAAAAAAGGAGAAATAAACCTTTGAAATTGACAGTAGAGGAGAGGAAGTTTAGATTTCAGTATCGTCTCATAAGGAAACTGAGACAAAGACATTATTACCGAATCATATCATTTGACAGTAAGGCGATGCCGGTTGTAATTAAGCGCCTTTGGTGAGTCACCTCCGCGAGGTGGCGCCCGCGTCGCCGACGTCGAGCCGCGGTGGGTGTGTGCAGCTTCGAGGAAGCGGCCGCGGAATAGCCCGCCGGGATGAGCAATAGCCAACGCAATAGTCGTTCTCTCAGCGGCTTCAAGGACGCCCCCTGCGGTTTGCCGCCATTTCTGACCAGGGAATGCTTTGTTACTTCAAAAGGCTTACAGATTACTGATTCACATGAGATACAAGGGGGGGGGGGGCATTCGATAGCGCCAAAAACCACAAGCGCCAACGCCGCAAGCGCCAACGCCGCAAGCGCCAGTCCGTAACCGCCAAACGAGAAAAGTCGCAAATGCCAAAGTTTATAGGTTAGGTTAGGTCAAGTTAGATTAAGTTAGGTTAGGCTAAATTAGGTTAGGTTAAGTTAGGCTAGGCTGTTAGATTGGGTTAGGTAAGGTTAGTATTGCGGTTAAGACCTTTGGCGTTTGCGACTTTTCTCGTTTGGCGGTTACGGACTGGCGCTTGCGGCGTTGGCTGTTGTGGTTTTTGGCGCTTATGACAGCTACCCGATACAAGGCTATTTTTAAATTTTTTATTATTTTTTTTATTTGAACATTGTTAGGATGGTATTTTACCCTAAAATACACAAAAAATCTAACCTGATCGTCTCAAAAAATACACGGTCTATCATCTCATGTGCTTACTTTTTGGACGGCCCCTGTACCGGACATAGCGGGAATAAGTCATCATCGGACAATGCGGAAAACTGAAAAATTCGCGTCCGAATTTTTCTCATAAGAGCAATCGCGTGGAAGGAGATCAAAACCAGTCCGACGTTTCAACATCAATATAAATAGTCTATGAATACCGTTGCGTGCCCAGACACTCACTGTCTTTGCTTTCGACAAATTAAATATTATTGGGCAAGTTCAGTCCTAAAGCGGGCGCTGAATTTTTCATACACGCGGCTTCATTCATAATTACGCCGCGACAGATTCAAACGGCGTGAAAACTTGGACAGGTTATGGGATCGTGCGATAGGTTATGGGCCCTAATTAAAATAACTTTCTGTATGGGCAACGAAAATTGTTATAGCTGATGAATTTTCTTCCGGACTTATTTTCGATTCGGTGGCAGAAAGTATTCCACTAAAATGAGTATTTTACATCAAGGCTCCCCCTACATACATGCTTGTGAGTGATTTTACTGCAAAGTACAAAGAGTAGAAGAACGGACCTCTATGAAGACTACGATGAGTGTGATGCAAATACGTAGGCCTA
>Ga0058701_10001311_pt1 | contig 17476 bp, 21 predicted proteins | sample AgamicOrMae_FD_97039 | JGI IMG/M metagenome (GOLD analysis project Ga0058701, IMG submission 97039) | Agave microbial communities from Guanajuato, Mexico - Or.Ma.e | ecosystem: Host-associated > Plants > Phyllosphere > Phylloplane/Leaf | place: Guanajuato, Mexico | collected 2012-06-04
TGAAAATGAATTTAAGTTGGCTTGAGACTACTTAATAAATCAAACATGAATTTTCTGAAATAGATTTAATATTAAGTTGTTACGATATGTACAAAGTGTAATGGGTTTCATAAATCCCTCTTCATTCTGCTGATGAAGACTGGGTCTCGTTTGGTTCCATTTTCTTTTTTTTAGAGGATGGCAGTGAAACAAGAGGGGAATCTCCTCTTCCAACAAGCATAACATGCTTGATACTGAAACAAAAATTTAAAAGTTAGTAGGAATACGTTTACAAACCAGACCTAGACAATGAAACTATTTACTTTGTTGCAAAAGCATCGCCTCTTGAGTCCTTTACATGAACAATTTCAGATAAAACTGAACTGACAGCTTTTTCACTTTTCTGGATAATTCCACTTCTTCCTAAATTAGTCCCACCAATTATGATGCAGTAGGCACCTGGAAAAGTAAATATACATTGATGAGATGATTCCTTTCTTTTTATGGAGTTCTCTCAAACTAAAGCATTTGTGTCTCAAATCAGATGCAAACAGTTCTGGTACAGATGTTGTATGTGAGAGTCACAGGTTGCACATTGATAAATTGTCACTAGTGGAATTTACTAAATTCTAAAAGAAAAACAAAAGAACTTACCTGCTTCAAAGCTTATATGTTCTTGAATTTTTGATGAGAAAACATCAATTAGGACAGAATCATTAACTTTGATTGCAGGGTCTGGATCTCTCAATGTGCGGCAGTCATGTGTGTGGAGAAACTTATTTCCTTTCCTGTCTTCTTCTACTGACATCACCTTACATATTTTCACCTGCAGGGAAATTTTTTATAAATCTGTGCACATCTTAAATGAAGCCACCTCAAGTTTTTAAGTACCTTAGCTTCATCTGGCGTGATCTTGTGAGCTATAATACGTCCTTGTGAATCATACATGAAGCGGAAGTAATCATCAGTCCTCTCAATGGTTGCCACATCTACAGAAAAGGATACAGAACATAAAAAAGAAGAAAGGCTTTCACAGTCTGATATTTTCTGATCGGTGATCACTTACCCATAAGTCCTATAGGAAAGTTTGGGTCTGTCCTTACAATACCATCAATTTTAACCAGCCTGTCTTTCAGGAATTTTTTGACCTCATCTCTTGTGAGAGCCTTTTTAAGTCGACTGTGTAAAAACAAATCAACTGGCAAACATTCTCGCAGTTTCCTGGGATCAGCGCCTCTTTTCAGGTGTCTCCTTTCTCCTAGTTTGGCAACTAATCTTGGCTTCACATCTTTACTTTTACTTCCTGGAGCCTGTAGAAATTTTTCAGGGAATTCATAAGGATATCACCGATAAAAACCACGCCGTGAGCGTTACAACTAAGGGCAACATAACCTCAACATTAGATTTAAACGATCATAGCAATGATATCTGAACAGATTTATCGCAGCTTTGAAAGCCAGTTAATCGATCTAACCTTTGCATATTTCCGACCCATATTTTAAATCAAATAGCTTCGTAAATAATAAACAACACACAAAAATATTGTTTGTTATGATCCGAAAGAGTAAAGCAAACCGTGTGCACTGACAAAAGCAACGAAAGAGGCCGTGGACGGGAACGATGAAAAATTCCTCTGGCAAAAGGAAACAAAACCGGCATGGTGCATGTAGTATACATATGTTTTTCGTTTGAAATGCTTATATTTTGACTCTGTTTATATTTAGTCAGCTTTCGCAATGCTGACCACTAAGACGTTTCTAAAGAAAACCAAGAGGGGAAACATTCTGAAGGTTTGTGTCGTCTAGCTTGTGAAATTTTACGAAACCTTGTTGGAGGTTATGTTGAACTCCAATGCATTTCATGAAATTACCGTAATCTGCTGTGTTGTATCTTTAGATCTGCTCATCATTGTTTTAGATTTCGATTATTTTGTTCCACAAACCTCACTCTTTAACACGCGCCATAGTATGAAGATTGCATCTGCGGGTACTGAATGGATTTCCTCCCTTCGTTAGATTTTAATTTTTCGTATTTTTCTGTCTGATGTAGATTGTGAGAGAGCATTATCTGAGAGATGATATTTGGTGTGGAAGCAGTGTTTGCGAACGATGTTCTCAGAAATCAGCAGACCGTATTTTGGACTCAAGAGGAATATGTGATCATACCTTTTACAAATTTCCACACTACCTTTTGCTAGACACTAATGTAGTCCTTGATCAGGTAAAACCATTGTTTTCAGTTTCCAAATTTCATTGTGTATCAAACCTATTCATAAGCTACTTGTATCTGTCTCAACAATATGACAGTTGCATCTAGTTGTTATGCTTTATGACACTTTTTACTTTGCAGATTGATGTCCTTGAGGAAAACGCTTTGTGTAATATCATCATCCTTCAAACTGTTCTCGAGGAAGTAAAACACAGAAGTTCACCTGTGTTTAGGAGATTGAAAGAAATTATTGCTAACCCTAATCGCAAGATCTACACGTTTGTGAATGAACACCACAAGTAAGTTCTAGACTTTTGGTCAAATTTAATTATTTCCTTGTAACTGTATGATATTCTTTTCTCTCTAGGGATACTTATATTGAACGCGAACCTGCGGAATCCGCCAATGACCGGAATGATCGTGCGATTCGCACTGCTACAAAGTGGTACACCAAACATCTTGCAGACAAAAAAGTGAAAGTTGTTCTACTTACGGATGATGCTGACAACCGCTCAAAAGCTCTTGCTGAAGGTTTGCATGCAAGCTCAGGTAAGACTTGAAATAAAGCGCTGTTATCCTGATGCCACTGTCATGGCAAAAGTTCTTGACTTTAGCTATTATCAGTTGATAAGCAAAGGGCTTAGGACTGTACATAGGAATTCTGATTTTCAGTGGAAAACTACATCAAAGGAATGAAAGATGGAGGTATTCTGGAAGACAAGTTATGCCGTCGGAATTTCGAAGTCGAAGGTCAGAATAAAAATCCCCTATTTCCTTTGCATCTAACTCCTTTTCAAATTCAGGATGGCATTAAATCGGGGAGGCTTGTGCAAGGAACTTTCCTCGCTTCGAGGGAAAACTATCTCGAAGGATCTGTCAATGTTGAAGGCATGGAAAAATTCGTAAGTATTCGGCGCGTAAAAACAGTATTTTGGCATGTTTGACTTACCTGTAATTTTTTCAGGTGCTCGTTCAAGGGCATACAGGTCTTAATCGAGCTGTGGATGGAGACATTGTTGCCCTGGAACTCTTGCCTGAGGCTGAGTGGTCTGGTCCTAGTGAAATTATTCTGGAAGATTCAGGCGAAGATCCAGGTAAAGTGACCGATAATAAGTCCAGAGGATACGGATACAGAATGTCCAAGAATTGTGTTAAAATCCACAAGCGTTTTGGGGTTTTGGAAATACTCGGATGTTTTTGGAAAATTTACTTAATGAAAATTTTTGAAAGCTTTATTGTTTCGGAATTCACTCGTGAAATTTCTGAACAAATCTTGACCTTTAGGGGAAATCTCTTAAAAGATATTAAAATTTCCTAACCTTCCACATTGCAGGTGACGTTCTGGAGGATGAATCAAAAATAGTGAGAAATAAAGAAAAAGTTGTTGAAAAACAGCCGACGGGACGCATCGTCGGGATCGTCCGGAGAAAATGGAGGCAGTATTGCGGTATTCTCCAGCCGAATCTCGTCAAAGGGGTGAGTGAAATCTCATGACACTTGCGCTTCAAAAGTTGCGCGGGATGCTGGTTTCAATACCGTTCTGTCGCAGGGACAACGACACATTTTTGTTCCGGCGGAACGCAAAATTCCCAAAATCCGGATTGAAACTCGTCAAGCTGAACGACTCAGCAATCAACGGATCATTGTTGCCATCGACTCGTGGGCTCGCACCTCAAGATATCCTCAGGTTGGTTTAGCGAGTCAGTACAGTCTAGATCAAAAGTTAGGACTATCTTATACCCAGTGTATTTTCAAGGTTGCCCGTATTCCACCGTTCGTGTTCCACCTTTCGTGTTCCACCTGCGGATCGTGTGTGTAATTGTGAAATTGTTTGTTCCAGGGTCATTTTGTACGTGCCTTGGGACCGATTGGTGATAAGGATACCGAAAATGAAGTCCTTCTTTTGGAACATGATGTACCTCACAGCAACTTCTCAGAGGCGGTGCTGAGCTGCCTTCCATCCTTACCATGGATTATTACTGATGAGGTGAAAATTCAGTTTTTCTGGAAAATTAATGGAAGTAGTTCTTCAACAATTTTTGATAGAGACTCGATGAGCCGTCTGTTATGAAACGTAGGGTGAACTTCCCATAACATCCGAGTTAACCTGTGTGTGCAGAGGGAATGATAAAGAACTCTATAAAAAAAAAAGGCAAAACCGTCGCGGCTAAATTTTTATTCGATTTCTATGAATTATGTAGGCGTTTGCGTCGTTCGGTCATTGCAAAGTGTTGAGCACTGCCTATGTAACCAACAGTCATGGAAGGAGGAAAATTCGAATGGGGTACGATGCGTAACAGACAATTTTTCATATTGCGCTGGTTGTGATTGACGGTTCAAAACTTTACCATAACAGCGAGTATCGGGTCGTAAATTTGTCATAGATGAGAGCTAATGAAGTAAGAAAGAGAGTTGATCACGTTGGTCGATCGAGCGAAAAAAGTTCGATTTCTCGAGTCGTGTCGCTAGTTCCTTCGTTAGTCGATCCATCGTCCGGAGCAGTTACCACGACAGCGGTCGAGACAGGTGCCGAAGACGTCTCGTTGCCCAACTGGTTCTGGGGGCCGAAAGTCCCCGAAGCTGCTTGAGTCGATCGGCGGAGATCGCCGAAGAGGGCCTGCAGCATGGAGCGGCGTTCGGGCATCGTCGGGCAGATGATCATCCCTCCCGGGATGCAGGCGGGGCCCGACAGGTTTAGCGATCGTGTATTCGTGACGGACCTTCCAGGGACGCTACGCGGGAAAAGGGTTATTAACGAATGTCCGTGCGCTACTTCTTTGAGTGTGTCCTCACTCTAGTCACACCTCTGACAAAGTTAGTAGTCGACGCAACCTAACTTAAGCTAACCTAAGGTAGAGGTTTTAGCCTAGGCTAGCTTAAGGTAAAGACCTTAAAAAAGAAGAGAGGCGCAAATGAAACGCATGGCCGCCATGTTTAGCCCCAATCGCCCGTAGGTCGTGGCTATCCGACCGCTCAGGAAGGGAAAATTTGTGGGCTGCACGCAAGAATTGAACCTTCAACCATTCGTTTTGTAGCTTCGCACGCTAGCATCTACGCTAAGTGACGGCGTATGAGATCCAGGAAAGGGAATAAGTTTTGCACGGACTAGCACGCTTTCCGCTGGCGGGCGAATAGCCTATTCCTTTCCCGTAAGGAATGCATTGGGCCTTTCATTGCGGGGGCCACCATTCGCGCCTCTCAACTTTTCAAGGCTCCCGTCTGTGATAACCTCAAAAAGGTTATCCTAACTTAGCTTAACCTATCCTTGGCAGGGTTTGAAATTAGCTGAAAGAGATTTTTCCTGTGCCTGTATCGACATTCTCCTGTTAAGATCTTTCCGATAATTACTTAATTTCGACATCCTCTTCGGTTTGCGATTGGCCAATCGGTGTATTTGGTGGTATTACCGAGCTGCTAGGTGAACTTGGAGTACTGTTGCTCGAGTTGGTTGTAGCGGCCGACGGAGCCGTTAAAGGGATGACGGTGATGCCCAACGACGGAGCTGATGCCTGCGTCAGCGAAATCGGCACGAGGGACAGCGGGAGACTTCCCTGGAAAAGCACGCAAATTTCTCATGTCGCTGCCAGGTCGCTGCCCTTTGGCGGGAAGAAGTCAAATCTCGAGTTACCTGGCCGCTGCTGGACGATGTTGACCGGATGTTCCTCTCGTGATGTCTCTTCCATTTCATTCCGTTTGTTCTGCCGGACCCGTTGACTGAATTCCGTCGGTTGGTTGCTGTGCTACTTCCGGGTTTGCTCTCATCTATGAGAATTTACGCACCATTTGGTATTTCTCATATATTTACGATCGCCATTCTCAGAAAACCTCTTTGTTATTATTACTTTTGATGCTGGTTTGGGAAATTTATAAAAACTTCCCAGAAAATGGAGATGGGAGGTTCATATCACTCCTCGCTTGGGAATAACCTTTAATTTCGGTTTTTTGCTAGGCTTGCCTATGCCAATTAAGCCACTCGAATTCTCTCTGTTGTGGAATTCTTATCGGGGGTCGAATCGTCTTTGCAGACTAACTTAAATTTCATCATTTTTACCCAGGTTTCCTCCGCGCCTCTATATCGGATAATTAAGGTTGAGTCAAGTTTATTGCCCTTAACCCTTTGAGTACGGCAATATTAGTCTTGCAACGTCTTAAAAACTTTGGTAGATGTCTGATGGACCTCTCAAAGACTGTCAGTGGACGGGAAGGAATGCTCTCAGACATCCGTAAGGGGTCTGATAAATTTCAAAAACGTTGAAAGAACGTCCAAAAGATGTCCGGTCGACTTTTAAGACGTCTTATAGACGTCTAATGGACGTCCAAAAGACTCTTAGACGTCCGCAAGACTTTTAGTATATATTTGCTTAATGGAATTGAATGAATCACCATGCGACTGTGACATGCGCCATGCTTAATCCCGGAACTTTAGATTCCACCGGATGCTTAGTCTTTGCTGAGATGGGTATTCTGCTCTTGAACATCGTACCCCTTAAAGCAGTTGTTAAGAGTCCAGAAGGCGCTGACCCCGACGAAGTCGTAGCAGACGCTCTTCCGGCAGTTGAGCTCGACAGCTGGCTCACTTTGTGGCTCACTAGAGTGCTCATATGGTCCAGAGCTTGCTTTTTGCCCTGGCAAATCACAAACCATTAAATCGTTGATACCTCTCTTTTTATGGTATGAAAAATTCGAAAGGCGAGCAGCTTTTACCCTTCTATTACAGAGTGTAAACAGTCTTAGTTTTTTACTACTAATCTAAAGAGCGTCGAAAATTATCGACAGAGGTTTATCGAAATGGAGGACAAGGTTCTAAATGTACTCATTGAAATATTGATCAAGACATATTAAAATTGGTTGAGAATTCACTCAGTGTTTTCAGATTCCGCAACTCCGTCAAATTTGAACACGTCTACCTTTTTAACTGTTAAAGTTAACATGATGTTGAATCCTACGAGTATTATTGGAATGCTCACCTCGAGAGCGATCCAAAACATACCCTTCTTGCTAGGTTATCTTTAATGGTTCAAAAGTTAGGCACGATTAAAATTTATGAAATTGCGGAATCTGGCAACATTGAATTCACTACAGCTTTAGAATGAATAAGAGGACAGGTAAAACTAGTGTTTGGTGAGGCAAACATTTGTTTTGTGGGATGTTTGTACCCCAGTTGTTTGAGCATGCGTTTGTTTTTTAAAAATGATTTTGATCAGCTTAGTATACTTCGTTACCTTGATGTCGTGAAGGAAATTTTCGAGAAGTTCGACTTGCATCGTGTTCTTTAATTTCTCCCACCGCGTCATGAGCGCTTTGTCGAACTGCGAGATAAGCCCTTCCATCTCTCGGACCTCTGGAAAAAAGGAAAATATCGCTCAAGTCCGACCTCTTCGTCAGTTTTAGCTCAGTCCTCGCACCTTGATCTCGGATCTTCTCCAGAGCCTTTGTCGTCGCTTTAACATCTTTTCGAACTGCTCTTCTCTGTTCCTTGACGCGAACGATGTTATGCAAAGCCTCGCGGATCTCGTTATATAGAGACCGTAGCTCGAGAGCATCTTGGTCGAGACGCCGTTGTAGAGCGCTGAAAATACGATCATTACATTCATTAGCACCCGATACGCCATTTGATGAAGAGCCCAATATTCGTAGAGGAGCGCGAAGAAGGAAGCTGCCTTCTTATGACGCTTGTGCTTTTGCATGGGGGAACGGAAAGCACCAAGATGGCGGCCTCGCGCTTCTTTCCCCAATATGTGGACTTACCTGGGATAGGATCCTGTAAATGTCGCCAGCTCCTGTGTCTCTCGAACCTTTTGTAGTACCTGTTCGAGCTCCTCGCAGAAATTTGTATATTCTGCCAAGTCAATCTGGTGTTTAACCGAGCTGGAAATTTGGACATATTTTTAAAGAATAGCGAGGAATGCAGGATTAATTTATTTAGCTCACTGAACCACGTATATTTATGAAGGGTCGACACTCGTTTTATTTTATTTTGTTTAATGAGATCATTAACGATTTCGAAGTGTACTGGCCACTGTCAAAAAGGGAATGTGTTTGCATCAATATCGCTCCCTTTCAAATGTCGAAACCAACTTTATGAAAATAATCTAATTATTAACGTATTTTTATTAACATGTTGCGTATTAACGTATTTTAAATACTAACGTATTTTTGGAATACCACTCATAAGGAAAAGTAGAATTTACCGTATTTTCTGGTTCTACTAATTCTAAAAAGCCGAAAAAGGTTATTTTTAGCATGGAGTGTATATGCTTCCCCTTTTTTACATTTTATTTCAATTTCCAGTACTACCAACCTTTGGTCTTCGTGGATAGTTGTGTCTATGGTATGATTGCTGTTTGACGGCGGGTTGACTTGAGGAGTGTGCTCGTCAGAAGGCGGTGCCGGGATGGATGTTTTCGTGCGCACATCAGGAAGGCCGTGATTATGGTGGCTGTGACCCCGTTTTAAGGCTTTCAACCGGCCGAGGAGCTTCTCCATGAGGGGCAAACTGGCTGCGACGGACGCGAGTGCTTTGTTGTTGGACCTCCGGGCCACGCCGGACTCTGGAGAGGCTGTTGTTGAGCTGGCCACTAATTCGCACGCCGCACTGACGTATCAACAAATTTCATTCAGTTCCATACTTCATTTTTTTCTCGCCGTCAAGACCAATTCCAGTCTTGTCGGCGTAACTTAGCTAAGGTTATCCTGTGCGGTAGCGTCTGTTTCCCTCCAGACTCCACAGCACCCCAAGCAACCTAAGTTAACCCCTTACAGCTCAGCGATGCCGTTCGGAAACAGAAAAAGTTATTTTAGGGTATCTTTTTAGTTCAGTATTGTCACAATCCAAAAATATCACCCCCTGGAAACCTGAATTTTAATTATTCAGGCGTTTTCCGAAGCTTAAAATTGCGTATTTAATGGAAAAAATCCTTCCAATTTCTCTTAGGCTAAATTTCACTCAAAACTTTTTGGGCTGTTATGGGTTAACAAGGCGTCCCCGTTAGTAAACGTAAGTGTACCTTAGCAATGTCTAAATTTTAAACAGTGCGTTCAGTTTCATAATACGAAGCCTAGTTTTTACTTGAACCAAGTTTGAATCATTCTGGGTGAAGTTAGCGTTGTAGCATTGTATGGTAGTTGGTGAGAGTGGCAGTCATCGACCTAGGTACTATCAGTCCAAAAGGTATTGTCTACTTCTGGTCGCGCAACAAGGCGGTGACCAATGTATTTCCCCATAAGGCGGAGCCTTCCAGCGCGATCAGAACCGGAGAATACCTTTTGGACTGCGAGTACCCTTCCGCGAATCAAAAGGTGCCCTCGGATAGGTTATGTAAAATTACCTGTTGACTGTGCGGGCGGTCCGTCGGGTGGTTTTTGGGGGTGCACCCGCCGCCGACGGGGAGGGTCCGAGGTCATCGGGGGCCTCGGTGCCCGAGGCCGCGGACAGCGTCATCCCGGCGCCGCAGCGCGCGTCGCCGCCGACACGCGCATCGCCTCAGGACGAGTGAAAGTCCTTCACGCCCTCTATGGCGACACTGACAATCGACAATGATACCAACCTCTGAGCAACGAAGTGCGCTCCATCAGTGTTGGTTCCGCGTAATCGCTAAATTGAGCTGCTTTTATCAGTAAAATCTTTGATAACGTGTCCAATAATGCAATTTTTTAATAGCGCTTTTTTTATCTGTAAAGTTATCTTTATCGGTATTCAGGTTAAATGCAGTTACATTTAGTTATCTTACAACTGTTGAGATTTTAACCCATAACAGTCTAAAGTATTTGGAGTGAAATTTAGCTTAAGAGAAATTTAAAGGTTTTTTTCCACTGAAATACGCAATTTTTAGCTTTGGAAAATGCCTTAATAATTAAATTTCAGGCTTCCGGGGGGGAGGGGATATTTTTTGAATTGTGACAATACTGGACTGAAAAGATCCTCTAAAATATATTTTTCTGTTTCCGAACGACATCGCTGAGCGTTTAGGGTTAAGCGTCGAGTCTTTGACAAAGTTGTCTGTTGCTTCTGTAAAATGCAAACAGATACTTTTACATTTTTTTGAGCGAGTAGTGTAAAACTTTTAATAGTAAAGGAAGACAGGATCGTGTTCCTGGAATTCCCTGAAAAATTGCCATAGAAAGCAGGGAATCGCCGTCATACTTTTGGAAAAGTAGTCATTTTCTTACGAATTTCAAGTTAGCTTAACCTTTTTTCCCCCAATTTAGGCCAGTTTAAATTAATTGCAAACCTGGGTCAACGTTACCTCAAGTTATCTTTTCAACGAAGTCGTACGTCGAAAAAGTCGCCAAACAGCGATTTTCTGTTTTGAAAAGAAAAAAAATCTAACAATTATTTTTTTTTGTTTTAAGAAAAGTCAAAATTAAGGAAATGTCTTGCTAATGCGCAACCTCGAAATGTACTTTTTGTTTTTAAATTCCTCGCCACATCAATTTTATTTGGTCGATCCCAACCTGAACGCGCACATTGGTCGGGAAAAACCTTTGTTGGAGAATCTCTGTAATACTTCTAGTTCCTAAATACCGTCTTTTATTTTTTCAGGATGTCAAAAGCCGCGTTGACCTTCGTGAGCTCAACATCTGCTCTGTCGACCCTCCTGGATGCACGGATATTGACGACGCTCTGCACTGCAGACAACTGGAAAACGGCAATTTCGAAGTGAGTGTCAAGAATGTTGGCGTTGCGTTGTCGGTAGAGCAGGGTAGCTGTCATAAGCGCCAAAAACCACAAGCGCCAATCCGTAACCGGCAAACGAGAAAAGTCGCAAACGCCAAAGGTCTTAACCGCAATACTAACCTAACTTAACCTAACCTACCTTAACCTAACTTGACCTAACCTAACCTTTACGAACTTTGGCGTTTGCGACTTTTCTCGTTTGGCGGTTACGGACTGGCGCTTGCGGCGTTGGCGCTTATGGTTTTTGGCGCTATTGAATGCCCCCCGGTAGAGCAAAGTCGAAGTCGGAAGTATCTTATTCCAAAATAGCCCAAAGTTTTTGGAGTGAAATTCAGCTTAAGCGAAATGGAAAGGATTTTTCCATTGAAATACGCAATTTGAAGCTTTGAAAAATGCCTAAATAATTGAATTTCAAGTTTGCAGGGGGGTGATATTTTTTTAATTGTGACAATACTGTACTAAAAAGATTAAACTATTTTTTTCTGTTTCCGAACGGCATCGCTGGGCGGTAGTGAGAATGGAATACCGAGGGTTGCGTTCGAAAACACCACTCGAAGGGTGTTCCGTCTTTTTCTCTTATGAGAGCTACATGTGTAAGACGGAGATAAAACATCCTCGGGTGCTGTTTTTGAACGTGTCCCTGTTTGCCGAGGGTGGGGATTTCGATGTGAACTGCGCCAACAAGGCTCAGTAGATAGGATTTCCTCTGAAACCTTGTTTTCCAGGTCGGTGTGCACATCGCTGATGTTACCCACTTCATTCGACCGGGTACCGCAATCGACAAAGAAGCCGCCATGAGAGCGACGACAGTCTATCTGGTGGATAAACGTATCGACATGGTCCCGGGTAAGTTGATCTTTATTTTCCGCTAGTTTGTGTCGACTATCTCACTCTTAAGAGTCACTTTACATTGTCAGGTGGATTTTTCCATCTCTTATATTCCACTTCTCCTCGGAAAACCGAGAACAAGTCTCTTATCCATTCCTAATTTAACCTAACCTCTCATCTGGGCTAACCAAAAGGTCCCTGCTTCTCTCTAAAGACTATTATGTCTCAGAACTGGGGTCTCTCTTAAATCTTCGTTAGCCTCCTGATAAGCGCATTCCTGATTTTTGAGATGTTCATTTCTGGTTTTACCTCTGCAGATCTGCTGAGTTCGAATTTGTGTTCCCTGCGCGGCAACGAAGAGAGGTTCGCCTTCTCTTGTATCTGGGAGTTGAGTAAGAATGCGGAAATACTCAGCACGAGAATGCACAAGAGTATCATCAAGAGCAAAGCTGCGCTCACGTATCAGGAAGCCCAAAACAAGATTGACGACAAATCTTTGGACGACCCTTTGACCGTATCTTTGCGCCACCTCAACGCCCTGGCGAAAATCTTGAAGAGGAAAAGAATCGATAATGGGTAAGCGATAAAATCGAAATCGATTTGCAGTGACGCGATTAAACATAGCAAATCTGCATCCTGCAACGAATATGAATTTGTGGAAGTTACATCCTGAATTTAATCCGATTTTGTTGTAATTTCCTGTGGTTTGCCTCAATTCTAAAAACACGTCGGATTACCACGTTACGGTTCGAGTAGATTTTTTTCTAGTTTACTCAAATTCTATTTTTGTCGTGCGCTTATTTTAGTTTTGTCTCATTGGATATTCTTATAGACTTTTTAGAAACTCAGGCCTATCAAAGACAGTTTAATCCTAGACGACGTGCGGAAACGGTGCTGTCGGACAGGTCTTTAGTTTGTGATTTTTTTTCTTGTAATGTTAGTATTGTATTGTGTGTTTTATTTTTGCAGAGCGTTGGTGCTGGCATCGACGGAGATTCGTTTCCAAATGGATAGCGAAACCCACGACCCAGTTGAAGTTGTTGCCAAGAAAATGCTGGAAACTATGTCTATGGTTGAAGAGTTCATGTTGTTGGCTAACATATCCGTGGCTGAAAGGATCTTGTCCGAGTTCCCCGAGTGCGCCCTCTTGCGTCGTCATCCGGAACCCCCTGCCGCTAATTTTGAACCCTTAGTCAAAGCTGGTCGCTATCAGGTATGAAAAATTCTTGCTCCACTGAAATAACCTTCCTCATATTTGGCAGTTCTCCTCCCCAGTACCCTTTTTGGAAGTTGGTAATACTATCGTAAGATGTTGATACAGTCTCAGCTACATCTGCACGCGAATTTAGTAGATGTTTTCTAGGCATTCAACACTCTCTCAGGAGAAGATTTGTTTTTTTTTTTTTTTTTTGTCTTAGCTATTCACAACACATTGCAAATATAGGGAGACTTAAACGCATGTAAACCAACCCAATACATATTATACGGGAGGTGACTTGAATTCACGGGACCCAACCTAATACATTTTGAATGGAGCTGGCGTGCAAATAGCCACCTCGTTTTCTTTTCTGCCTAGCATAATTTTTTCGCTAGCAAACACCGTTACTACTTTGGAACTCAGGCAAATTTGTTGTAAAAACATTCGAATTGAGCAATTTTTTTCGGCGGCTTTCTGATTTACCTGTAAATGTACTTTCTTTCACAGGGTTTCGACATCAACATTGAGTCGGGCAAACTCTTGGCTGAATCATTAGACAAGGCAGTGAAACCGGATAATCCTTATTTCAACACTATGCTTCGAATCATGGCGACGAGGTGCATGATGCAAGCGGTTTATTTCGCGAGTGGCATGCATAAAAAAGAAGAATACTTCCATTACGGATTGGCGTGTCCGATTTACACTCACTTCACCTCTCCCATTCGGCGGTAAGTCAGAGGCCCAAGGTGTTTGTGTTTTAGGTTCGTCTTCAATTACTCCCAAGGTCAGGTATCAACATATTTAATTTAGACCACTAATAATATAATCCACGTGCATTCGCTCCGATTATCAGCTGATTACTTTTTTTTACACACAGTAATGCCAACCTTCTCCCAGCGGTTTCATGAGTGTGATTTTGCGCTCTCCAGGTACGCGGACGTGATTGTGCACCGCCTTCTAGCAGTCTGCGTTGGAGCTGACGCCACCTACCCTGAACTTCTAGACAAGCGAAAATCTCAAGATCTCTCCAATAATCTGAACTATCGCAATCGGATGGCACAGTATGCCGGGAGAGCGTCTGTTAACTTGCATACTCATGTAAGTTTCAACCCGATAGTGTACTCCGAAAGATTCGTGACGCGGTCTAGAGAGCCTGAAACGAGAGACGCGTCAGCCTTGCATCCCATCAATCAGCGTTGCTGGTTTCATACATCCCACGAATCACCGCGGGAAACAGCTGTCGCCTCATTTCCTGTGAGGCTCTTTTATGCGGTCTCATAACATTCTATTTTCCTTTCAGCTGTTCTTCCGGAGCCGTATTCAAGATGAACAGGGATATGTGCTTTACGTTAGGAAAAACGCTTTGCAAGTTCTGATTCCGAAATATGGTCTTGAGGGCACAATCTTCCTTGCTCCGCCCAAGGGAGAAAAAGCCACAGTGAACTTCGTTTACAATGAGGAGGTAAAGATATTAAAGTGCTTGATATTGGTCGCAGGTAAGGTTATCAGAATCGAGCGGTTTGTTCAGTCATCGTCAGGTGATTTTAACACCCCGCGGATATTCAAACCGTGTGCTTGAAAACTTCCGTGTTACAAGATTCATAAAATTTAAACTGTATTTTCTCGTGTTGAGGGTGCGCCTTTTTTCATTTCGGCCGCATAAACCTGGTTGCGGCTTATACATGAGGCCGACTTATAAACGGTATAAGTTCTATTAAAAAAAATAGCTTGCTGATTTCCAAAGCGAGCGCTCTGATAGTATGGGCCTTACTGGGGTGTGGAAATACTGTGTATTGCGCTTGCACAACCATGTGACGTTTAGATGGTAGATTTAATTTAAACATTCTGTTCTGTAATCTCAGCTCTCTTTTTCAGGAACAAAGTCAGTCCTGTGGATCAGTAAAGTTCCGAGTTTTTGATCCAGTTATGGTACAGTTAAGCTTAGACCGAAGTAATGTTCAACATGAAAAATTGCTATGCAAACTCGTTTTTCCCGAGGTATGTTAAATTCATTATGTAACTTATTACAAAAGCATGTACATGAGTAATTTTTTTTTAATTATTTTTTTTTTAACAGATACCTGGATTTAGTGTTCCATCAGTAAGTTCTGCAGAGGATCAAGAACCTATGGAAGTTGATACGCCAACAAAAAGCTCAAAACCTGACGCACCCAAGAAGAAGCAGAAAGTGAAGTAATTTCTAGTTCTTGGAGGTTTTCCTTGTAAAAATATACATTTTTGTTGCATTTTTTAAAAACTGTCGTGAGGTGAATTTAGACATGGTAAGACACAAGATGTTTACTGTTTCCATTATATTTACATCAATCTTAAAATAAAATTCAGTCAACACAAAAAATGTTGTATTAATAAGGACATCCTCCACATCTCGTGATTTGATGTAGCATGATGAATACATAATCAACTGGTAATTAGACCTGTTAACAAACATGAATGCATAAGTTTATGTAGGGGTTTTTGTACATATTTTGGAGAAAAGAAAGTATACTTACCAAGGTAATCATCCATGAGTGTGCCAATTGCAAACTGAAATAATAGAAAAGCATTTTTATAGTAATTTTCTGATTTGTAGGGCAAACTATTGCAACACATACTTACAATGCCTCCAGCATCAACTCTTGTTCCAACAATTTTCAGTCTGATGTCATCATCTGGTTGTATCACTACAACCTGCACAATGATATGAAGGGTAGTTAAAGTAAAAACCATGCATGAACACCACAATTATATATGATATTTTTCTTACCTCATCTTTGGATTTGTAACATGGAGGATTTGATGTAGGGCAATATTGTGTATCAGCTGGGATGGACTGGAAAGTAAAGCAGAAAGAATGTTAAGTTCCGTAAAAGAAGTTCATTGCAATGAACAGTTTCTATAATAAACAAGTACTTTACTTACATGATGAGAAATGAAGCATGTCAGAGGACCAATTTCAGCAAACATGCCAACCTACGGATCAAGAAATTTCACATATAGAGGTCACTCATGGGAGTTTCAATACAAACCTTATCGTGAACTCACCTTATTAACTTGGGTGACAATGGCGTCAAGAACTTCACCCTTAAAGGGTCTGAATACAATAGCACGATACTTCACTGGATAAACCACAAATCCTTGACCAGGTTGTATGATACCTGCTCCGATATTATCAATGGTCGTCACAGCAATGACAAATCCGTACCTATCACAGGCAAAACAAGGCCATTAGCATTTCACAGTAAAGTGGCTACGTATAGATTATGTTTGATGGGTAATTTGTAAGTACAGAGGTACCTACTTTCCAGTACAGGTTCCCTCCACTTCTGTGTAGAGTTTTTGCCTAACTGTGTCCAAAAGTTGTGGTCCGAAATATCTCGGATGTAGCAATATTTCGTGCTCCAGCGATATCTGAAAAAATAGGGTTACGTTACATACCAATATTCACTGATATTAAATCTTGAAAAGTCAAAAGATGATCAAATTCCTTGAGGAGGTTTAAGTTCTTAGATAATACAGTGTTAAATAAATGGTGAAGGCAATTTTCAGGTTAGAATTGTAACTGTAAGTCCGCCAGGTTATAGCGATCACACAAATCTCAAATGAATACATCTCCATTAAGCTGCTTTACAATGAAAATACTTACGTGATAAAACATGATTAATTAAGGGATAAAATTCTAAAGAAAATTTAAATGAGACCGAACGATCTTTCAACCGGCTAGTTGTTTACAACACAAATTCCCCTCTCCCCTCCCCTTCCGTACCCTTTCCTACTTTTTTTGTTCAATAGGATAACCCAAAAAGTTGGAATTTCATTTCAGCTCGTGTGTATCCTTGCGATATAAGAAAAATATTTTACGTGTTATAAATTTATGAGTGCATGAATCGTAGAAAATTTGGGAGATCTGTACTTAATAATGAAGTTTCTGCGCATGCACTGCGTTTTCAATCGTTGGTACGACTGACTAGCAGAACATGTTCAATACTTTCCCACGAACATATGAACTAAAACTCGATTGGACAGTCATTTATTCTTTTTTTTTTTTATCAGCATATTTGCAATATTTTCGAAATTAACTATGAGATATGAGAAGGACGAATAAACATCCTCTGGGACCTCCAAGGATGATTTGAGAGGGCACTTCACCGGGCGACAAAGCAGAAGCCTAAAAAAAAACGGCGAGAAGCCCTTTAAAAGTAGTGTTCCAAAAGCTTTTTCTTCAAAGATGCTCTTCCCAAGGAAAACTAATTTGCCGTAGTCGGTGTTTTATTATCTTTTAGGAGAATTATAAGGAAATGAGGGACCTGCAGGGGATTTCTTTTGCTTTGAGACGTCGTATCTTCTCACGCCTCACGAGACAAAAAGGCGCGACGCCGCGACATGTAAGTAGGGCCCTAGGGCCCTACTTACATGGCCGCGAAAATTGATAAAAATTGCAACCTTCCGAAAAAAAAATAAAGGAAATCCTGAGATTAGTACCGGTAGCTACTTACAAGGGAACCCCCCCAGCCCGACCCGGCGGAATTTCTTCAAATTGGGTTTATTTGATAGGCCTTGCCATGCAATAAATTTAGGCGTTTTCAAAA
>Ga0058701_10001313_pt1 | contig 17465 bp, 9 predicted proteins | sample AgamicOrMae_FD_97039 | JGI IMG/M metagenome (GOLD analysis project Ga0058701, IMG submission 97039) | Agave microbial communities from Guanajuato, Mexico - Or.Ma.e | ecosystem: Host-associated > Plants > Phyllosphere > Phylloplane/Leaf | place: Guanajuato, Mexico | collected 2012-06-04
AACCTTACCCGACGTACTAATACCTCATTCATGGTAAAATTCGTTCCGAGAAGGGAGAAAATCTTCCTGCAAAGTGAGCGTGCCTTTCTTGCTTCTACTCCATACGGGCCCTACTTACATGAGTTTCGCTCCCCTTGTTTTCCCCGATGCCGGCCACAGTCACAGTCGCGTTGTGATCGTCAGCCCCGTATCAGCTGGAGTCGCGCGCGTTTTTGTCGTGTGAACCCCTGCCATGGCGTACTCCGCCCGAGGATTACTTTGGTGAGTTCATTTTGGTGTTCGAGAGCACAAGTGAAGGTGACTGTTGTTAGATTTGTCATTGAAAGCGCGACGGGCCACGAGGTCATAGTTTCATTGTGCACCCAGCTGATCACAACAGCTGAGCAGTTTTGAATGAACTGGAACAATCGCCTCGGAAAAATTCATTGTCTGAATTTTCAGTCACCTCTTACCTGCTGGCTCATTAACTGAAAACCCGATTTATCTATACAGCCGTGTGAAAATAATCTGTTGCCTGTGTTTGTATAGGGAATACTCTTTACTTTTCTTTGTCCTATGAGACGGTGCGCGGCATTCACTATTAATATGAATGGTTGCATATTTTCTTCCTCTTGAATTGTACCTTTCGTCGCCAAGTCGAGTGCAGCGGAGCGAGACTTAGGACTTCCATCGTAATTTCTTTAATCAGACCTGTGCCTAAAAAATGCTGAAATTAGCCTATAAGTAGCGAAAATGTTGGCTTAATGTTAAAGTCGTCTTTTAGAAAGGGTTTAATATTTGCTTTAAACAGAACTGAACACGTAATTTTTCTTTCTATACAAAATATAGTCAGTGATTTTTTGTCAGTGAGCAAATATTTGCAGTGTGTAGAGTACAGCTGCCTTTAAGCATAAATATAGGTTGAGCATTAAAAAAAAAAGAAAAAAAATTATCTGCCCCACCTGTTGTACTGTAGTCGTAAAACGGAGAATTTTACAGGTAGATGCTAAAACCTAGCAATACGGTATGACTTCGCTATGCACACTGTACTGCAATATTTCAGGCCATCATTGTTCTAGTAGTCAGTTTTTCACTCCCAGAGGATTAAATTAATTTGTGAGATCGAATTCACTTGATTTCTGTAGATAAAATGCCAGTCTTAATGAACATTTTATGTACCGTCGGTTATTTACCGGTGTGAAAACACTCCGTCTGCAAGGTCCTTTTTATTTTAGGCAATTAGGGTTCCTATCCTTGCTAATGGCGTGGACAAGAATCTAAAATGTTTCCTCTAAAGTAGTACAGCGAAATTATACTCAGAGGTTACATTCCCACCATTTGTGTTCTAAACTTCTGTCTCCATATCAGAGCGGAGCGATACCGAAGCAAGGCACAGGGCATTTAACGTATCCTTACCTAATCTAACCTAATATAAACCTGACCTAATCCAACTTAACCTAACCTTATCTAACGTAACCTAACTTAACCCAGCGACGCCTACGCCTCATTTCGTTGACCTAGATTAGGTTATGTTTCGTGTGTCGTGCTTCTCTCTCTGCGTGCGTCTGCTGCGAAGTAAGCGGCACTAGGTTTGGCGACCGTAAGGTCAAATTTTGTCAGGTTATGGGCCTTGGGCCGCGCTCCGCTTCGTGACGAAAGGTATCAAAAGAGGTAGATATGCAACCTGTAGAATTCGCTGTGATAACGAACTTGATTAGTCTCTCCTCACCCGCTGGCCGGAGTTTCTGTCTTCCATTTTAGTTGACCGAAAATAGCGCGAAGTTTCAAAACGTGCGAGGGCAGCGAATTACGACCGATTTGGCGGTAAAATACAAAGTATGTCCATTCACGTCCGGTGCTCTTATTTGGAGAGAGGCATCGCTTTGGAGAGCGGCCTAATGGGCCCGCCGAACTACACTCCAGTGTTGCCAGATTTCGCGATTTCGTCAAATTTAACCGTGGTTATGTAGGGAACAATAAGAGATAACCTATTAAGTATTGCATGTTCTGGAAGATGAAGTATTTGGCCAGGTTATCTCTTCCTGTAGAAAAGTCATAACCGCGTTTAAATTTGACAAAATCGCGAAATCTGGCAACACTGCTTCACACATCGAGAACTTCGACCTCTTTTGACATAACCTGAATGGTATTTTACACCTGCCGTTTTTGGCGCTAGCGCACCTGCAGTTTTGAAGGTGACAGTCCTGATTCAAACCATTCATTAACGACGAACAACTTTCTAGGATCGTTCCTCCCAATTCGAGATTTTTTTCTTCTTTTTTTTTCTGGGTTCCAGACTACTGAGTGGTGTGGCTGAAATTTGCCTTTCCGTATCTTGGTTTTTGAATTCAGTTACGTAATGTTTTTCTTTTTTCTGCACGAAGAAACTTAACTGCTTTATTTTACGACACATGACACCTCAAAGCGGTCTCTAGAGTCTCAGATTTTATCAGAGATTTATGAATGAAGCCGAAGAACTGTCGATGAGTCAGGTTTGTTTAGAAAATTATGTGTTTAATTATGTGAAAGAGAGATAATTTGTGTAACAAACTGCTCTCTTGATCACGATGCTTCCGTAAGCCCGACTTGAAAATAACTTGGCTAAACTTCGCATATATTTCTCGGGTGACTAAGTCGTAACATATCAGTAGAGGCTTGTATGTTTTTGGTTGAAACCATCTTAATCACCGCAATTAATGGCAATGTTTAGGTAAATACTCATTTCTTTTACACTTGGATTCGGTTTTTAAATCTGTCAATGTTCGTTAACCTCTCGCCGTTGCTTTTGAACCTTCACTTCTGCGTATGAATTACGAGATTAAAATTCGTAAAACTTTAAGACTTTCAGGTTTAATAAATTTTCTAAAAAAAAATAATCGAAAAATTAAGAGTCTGTTTTCAAAAATTCAAAGCGGACACTGAAAAACAACCCCCTTTTTTAAATAAAATAAAATAATATTAAAAAAACTAATTTATAAAAAGTTACGTTTTGCATTTTTTTTTTGCTGAATCTTTTTGGTTTTTTGAAGACGATTTTCTGCCAGATTATCAGCCTACCACGTCTGAGCCTAAATTTCGTGTACGATGAGTACGTCGAACTTATTTGATCTCATTGGGCTGTTCTGACCCCGTAGCAAATACTTATACAATACGTTCGAAATTCCGTCTGAAGTCTGAAGTCTTGTGTTTTAAGTAACAGTACGACTTAAACTTTCCTAAATCCAAAACTTTATCATTTAAGACACGTTTGTGCATAAAATTTAAGCAAAAAAATCTCTTTTAGCGAAAAAATACGCTTTTGGACTGTAATTGCTTCAATTGCAAAGTCATAGAATAACTTGAACAAAACTCATTTTTACCAAATGAAACTAACAAGTCCATTTGAATCTCCCGTTATGATCGCCGACGCTGCGCTGTCTCTGCGGCGAACCTAAAGAAAGACAGCTGCATGTGGAGCCTATTTGTTCAATAAAATCAGCTCTCGTCGCACAAGGCGAAGTAAAACGAAAGAAAACACAATGAACTCATTGAGCAGTCCAGTGAGGGTGTGGATGCGACGGACAGACGGACAGACAGACGGACGCAAGCACTGGCCGGGCTGGGCCGCCCCTGACCGGGCCGCCGACGAAGCTTCTGCCAGCTGTCTTAATTCGTTAATAAAGGCGCCAGACCTAGTCTGCGCCTTCTCGAATTAACAGTTAGAAAATCGACCTAACCTAACGTGCTTTAGCATTACTCTGTAGCGTCCAATTTATTTTGGAGTGGACTTTGTCTTTTAAGCAATAACAGGGATTTTTAGTTTAATTTTATTTTGATTTTTTTTACGTATGTATGTAAAATATGTAAGTATTTGGCTTTTGCTAACTGATTGAATATTAAATTTAAGGACTTTGTGAGAGAGTCATTTTTATAAAAAATATTAAGGTACTGCATTGGAAATAATCTTCGTGGATTTATTTCACTGTTTTCGAACAGCGTGGACTGAGTGGTACTGGGCCAAACTAATGTAACGGGCCGTTAACCTAACCAGTTAAGTAAACCTTCAACTTAATTCATCTTAGACTAAACCTAACCTAACTTAATAAAAAAAATGAATTATATATTCGCTCGGTAGCGAATGTGTAATGAATTCCTTTTATATCATCATGCAAGAACTTCCGACGGAATGAAATCCGTATTGGAGAACTTCCGGGTCCGATGACTTCCTCTTTTAGAGTACCCTCCATCGAACGCTGGAACAAGATTTGTTTTTGTGATTGCGATTCTAGACAAAATTGAAGTTTTCCTCGACCAACTCGAAGGAGGTAGCTTGATAGTCTTAAACTTGGAACCCATTTGATTAAATTACTTCACCCGAATCTCGCTTGATCGAGGCGAATTTCTTTCCATCCACGCGCATACCTGTTGGGATCTCGTGTAAGGAACCGCATCGCTTCATATAAAGTGATTGCCAAAAGCGACGACTCCGAGTTGGAGGTCCCCCTCCAACGCAGCTCCTCGATTAAAATCTCACCTAACCTGACCAGGTTAGCCTAATCTTTCTTTGGTTTGCTCAACCTAGTTTGGATTATCCGAACCCAGGTTAGCCTAACAGGCTAACCTTATTTTAGCGAAATGTAACTTTGCGTAACCTAGCCCGTCCTCAAACGTCGGAACCTTAACCCACCCTCTCCGTGACAAGATCTTCGGATTGAGTCAAGTACATGTCGGAATGGTGCTGCGAATGATATCACCATGCACTAAAAAAAAACAACTTTTTTTTGCGTCGTCCCATATCTGTTCCGGGTATGAAGGTTAAAAGGGGAAGAGCATAGATCGGTCATTTTTAAAGATAAACCTACCAACAACCATATCAATCAAACGGTCTCGTCGAGAGCTATTATAGTTATTGATTGAAGTATATGAAAAAAAAATAAAATAAACAACCTCATTACATGGTCTTCAGCTGTTTTATCGTCATACTTAAAAGGTATGAGACAACCTATTAGAGGTTAGTTTTTTTTACCTTAGAAATGACTTAAGTAGCTATTTTGGAAAACAGTTTTTAAAATCGTCCTCTAAGAAAAAAAAAAAAAAGATATCACGCGCTTGAAAAATCGAGAGCTATCGTTGATATGAGAGGGTAAAAGTTAAGGAAAGTAGGCCAAGTGTTGTGGTTTTCAAAAAAAGAAAAAAATACACGTTCGCCGCAGAGACAAGTGTATTTTTCGTTTCCGCAATGAAGGAAAGGTGTGGTGAGGCGAGCTGTGAGGACAGCCTCGCCTCTTGTCGTCGGGGACGTCTATCCTCGTGCTCCGCCGCCGCCGCCGCCGTGAACGGAGCCGCCGCCGCCGGCGTCGACGCGACGGCCGTCCATTCGCAGCGGGTCCCGCGCTGTTCACCAATTGTCAGTCGCTCTTGAGACTTTCACCGTTTCGTTTGCAATAGTGCAGACGACTTTTCCTTCTCTTCGATTTGCAACACTGCTGCTGCATTATCCGGGTGGCTGTCATAAGCGCCAAAAACCACAAGCGCCAACGCCGCAAGCGCCAATCCGTAACCGCCAAACGAGAAAAGTCGCAAACGTCAAAGGTCTTAACCGCAATACTAACCTAATCTAACTTAACCTAACTTGACCTAACCTAACTTAGCCTAACCTAACTTGACCTAACCTAACTTAGCCTAACCTATCTTAACCTAACCTAACTTAACCTAACCTAACTTAATCAACCTAACCTATACGAACTTTGGCTTTTGCGACTTTTCTCGTTTGGCGTTTACGGACTGGCGCTTTTGGCGTTGGCGCTTGTGGTTTTTGGCGCTATCGAATGCCCCCCCCATTATCCGACCAGATGCAACACTGGGGCTTGTCTTAGCCGCACTGCAAATTTTGAGGGCTGCATTTCCTATATCGTTTTCCTCCGAACGATCCGGCTCGATCTTACGTAATGTGGATTAGACAGGTAACAGCGTAGGTTAGATTAGATTTGATTAGGGTCTTTGGCTGATGCCGCTTACTTCTCTGTGGTAGGCTACCGTTCCCGAAATGTGAGCGGTATCAGGCTTGGTGACTTTAAGCCTGAAGTACTCGTGTATCCGGCTTAAGCGACGAAAGATGGAACACAAGAGGGAGAAATGGAATCGTAAATATTGACTGTACTAACATTTCATAAACAGCGAAAAAGTTTGAAATCAATTCCATAAGCTTAAAGAAGTTGCTTGGAGAAATATTCGCCTGGAAGTAACTTATCTGTTAATTTGAGGCATTTCATCGTCGTTAGGTAAAAAGCTAGCAACATTTCGTCCTGATACCGAAAAGGGGAACTGCTGTAATTACAATATGGAGAGAGCCGAGATGCATCGAGAAACAAGGAAACGAGTGTTTAAGTGGTGCAAAGGGTCGGTCTTCTCTTTTCCGTGCGTCGAAAATGCGCGCAGCGCTTGCCTACTGTTAGTCTTGCTCGAGGTCATGCAACACGCACAAGTTACAATAACCAGGACTGCAACTTTTATATCCTATTCTGTAAATTATATTTTCTTTCCTTCCTTATATTTTATGTATCGTAAAAGTTTTATCGGCAATTTTTATGCCAAAAAACGTAACTCACAGAAATGATTTCGGATGCCAAAAAAAAAAGTATTTTTTTTAATTTTTTTTTTAATATATGGGGGCAAAACATTTTTTTCTTGCAGCAAGGAAAAAAATTGTCTTTAACAAATTGACAAAATATATTGTTATATTTAATGTATATAACTCAATATATAGTATATGATAAATATACTGACAAAATATATAATTGACAAAAAATTGATATATTGACAAAATTTCTTTGGCATCAGGCATTATTTCTGTGGAAAATCTTGTTACTCAGAAAATCCTAAGAAACACAACTAAAAAACAAACAAAAGACAGCAAAAAAAACGTGTGTGAGCATTTTTTGACTCAGATTCTAGGTTTATTTCAGTTTACCTTCAAATTTATTGTTACCTAAACTTAACCTAACCTTGATACTTACCCCGGAAAAAAGCTTGGCCCGAAGGTTTCTTGAATCGATGAAAACGTTGATCAGCTTTAAACGGTTTTTAAGTTGAAAATACGAATTTCCTTATTTAAGTATTTTTAGGTAACGCGTGTACTCATTTTCCGCGAGGGTTAGAAAGTTTCTTTGAAGAATTCGCAAAATTACTTGACTGTATTTTCTTGCGTCGATGAAATGTCGTCAGAAGAACAGTAAAAGAAAACACTTTCGTCGGAACTAAAAAGTCGAATGAAATTGCCGTGAAAGTTGACCATTTATATTGTCTGAATCGGTAACACAAGCAAGTCTGGATAGTTGCCAACACGGCCGTTCTGCTCCCTCGTTTGTATCTTTACTTCGCCGACGCGACTCGTTATGTGACGAACATAAACTTGGAGATCGCGGTTAATAATAACATACAGTAAAACCCGTTTAAAATACAAATCAACGTATTTCGTATCTTAAGCGGATTTTTATCTTATCCTTAAAGATGTATCTGGTATCAAGGAACCGAAGGAAATTCCTACTACGAGAGGGATGAACATATCTTAATCCCGATTAAGTATCTTAAGCGGGGATATATCTTAAATGATGCACACCGTAATAATGAGTACACATACTTTTAAAATATAAGGCAACCTTAGATTGGTTAGGGTTAGACCAAAGAAACGATAGCTTGTAATAGGCACAGTTAAAATAGATTTTTTGAATTAAGTAAGGACGTCTTTTTGCGTCTTTTGGTTATGTCAGGATAGTCTGATTTAGGTTAGGTCATTTTTAGAGTTCGCCCAGCGATGCCGTTCGGACGCAGAAAAAAAATATTTTAGAGGATCTTCTCAGTTCAGTATTGTCACAATTCAAAAAATATTACCCCTCTGGAAATCTTATATTTAATAAGTGAGGCATTTTCCAAAGCTTAAAATTGCGTATTTTGACAGAAAAAAATCCTTTCGATTTCTCTTGCGCTCAATTTAACTCCAAACACTTTGGGCGATTATGGGTTAAGTTAGGATGTAGATAAATGGTTGACTAGCCTTAAACGTGTTAAACCTCGACGTAAAATATTGTGGATACTCGGCGATGTTGATACGGTAGTTTACGTAAGCGATTAATGTGCCACTTTTGTTGTCCGTTTTCGAGTGGCGCGAGGTGTTGTATCCGACACAGGCCACGCTGTTTTTTCGATAAGTATGAAAGTGTTCGATGTTGCCGCTTTGATCGCGGAGAAACCATTTCTAGAGTGAAAATACTTTGTCAAAAGCAGTTGCGTGATTAACAACGGTTCGATTCGCTTTCTGGTTAAACAATTGCCACCAAAATTTGATCGAATTTGCACCGACTCAAATTAGGGGTTTTAGCGCATCATTCGGTTTTCGGTGACAGTTTCATCATTTGCATTTCATTGTAAATACCCCAGTTGTAGGTAGTCTCATACGTGTTTCGGTATTAAGGTAAAGTATTTAAATAAAGGTATTCAGGTAAAGTAAATTTTAGTATTCGGTTATAAAATATCAAGATGAATGAGGTGGAAAATATCAATCGGTTTCTACGTGGTCTAAAATTGCTTTGCAAATTGCAATTTTTTTTAGCAATATGTATCACGTGGTCATTTTGAGCTTACATGAAGAAAACTTTTAACGGCCGATATAAATGTTCTAACAAAATGGGAATTTTCGTAAATTTTTATCAATCTTCGTATTATGTCCACTTTTTCGTATGAAATTTAATATACGGATTTTCGTAACCTTTCTTACAATGAAGTATTCTCGGCGGTGTGTAAAAATAAAATTAAAATAATCACGTAATTATGACTCGAAGTAGCAAGAAATCGCGTGGAATAATTGTTGCAGTACTGATTGTACTGCACTGTACAGTAACCCAACTTACTGTTTTTCTCTGAAGTCGTAAAAAAAAGGGGAATGCACTATCTTTGTATTTATCTTTGTCGGGGGACCTTGCAATCAAGGGAGTATAAAATGTCGAGTAGGGGTGGCTCCCCCTGAGAGGTAGGCAAGCCGCAACTTCCTCGCACGCACATGCACCCTTCTCTCTCATCGGGTGGAATTCATTCGTCTTTTCGTCGTGTTGAAGTTATAATCAATGAATGTTGACCAAAAGCATGCTGCACCGACAAGTAAGCGGCGTAGACACTTCGTTTAGATTCCTTGTGCCTCGCTTCTCTTATTTCTCCGCTCTGTTAGGAGCCTCAACGAAGAGCCCACTACACTCACAGAAAGGTTTTCTGATGCCAAGAAAAATTTCCTTGATTCAGTGACAAAACATTTTTTTTTCCTTGACGCAAGAATTTTTTTTCGTGGCACAAGAATTTCTTTCCTGCAGTAAGAAAAAAATATTGTGGCAAGGAATCAAAGTTCTTGCGGCAAGAAAAACAAATTCTTTTGTTACCATAACAAGAGAAATGTTCGTGGCATCAGAAATCATTTCTGTGAGAGAGACAGGAAGGGAATGCAATAACCTTTAGATTTTACAGTGTACTGAGGTAAAATACCTCCGCCGCAATGTCCTTGCGGCTTTTTTATGCTCACCTGTTGCATTCGTAGCCGATATGGACCCAGATGCTGTCCTCGCTACGCTAGCACGGTACGCTTGTTAAGTATATGTAAATGTTTTCGCAAACAATCGCAAAAGAGACCAGTAGCTGTTCCAGGATAGGCGGCTCTCGCTAACGCAATGTCCGACCTGCAGTCATTTGAAATCGGAAACTTGCTTCTGTTTTGTGGTCGCGGCGCGGCGGCCATGTTCGGCTCCCACCAGCGACGACTCCGTCGTTAACACCTCTTTTCTCAGCGTGGCGGCACATTTAAGTGCAGCTGCTGTCATTTGCGGTGAAGAGAAAGCCGATGAATTATCATCTAGTATTTAGCGGCACTCCCCTCATTACGATAGCGATGCACCACGATGACGGTGTTTAACGACGCTCCCTGAGAATTACCAACGTTGGGAAAGGAAAAGGTTTTCGACCTTTTTGTTATGGTTTCTGCAAATTTTTTCTCCCGAAATGCAGAATTGAGTTAAGTGTCGATATTGGTTAGTTTTTTCGCTTTAACTTATTGGAAGAGGCAGAGGCTTCGAGAAAAAAAAACAACAAAAAAACTGCCTGGTCTGCTGATGGAAAACTCGCTGTGCTTCAATGAGCACTCGAAGAAAAACTACTTTAACTTCTCCATTGATTCTTGAGACATTTTTTGTACTGATAAAATTTCTCTTTTGGGTATTTGGTTACTTGCTTCGGTGCGGTGCAGACTCAAAAAAAAATATTCTGAGATCAAGAAAAATAGTCCATAAATGAGTGACATCTTTCTCTCTTAGTTCAAGTATGCTTTTCTAGAAGCAATATATTTTATTTGAGTCGAAGATATTTTTTATAATAATATAAATAAGAAGAGCTTTCTTGATTTAAGATACAAGTATTCCAGCCCCAGTTTCAATAAGAGATTTCTTGATCGGAAAATAACTTTTGTGAGTATGCAAGATAACACCACGTCGAGTCTCTCAGCACACTTTTGAGATCTTTACAGTTTTTTTTTTGAGATCTTTGAATTGATAGGTGGATTTTTCTATCTCATTTTTTTTTTTCGTCGAACGGATCGACGATCTTTTTCGCAATTCGCATAATTTTAGTTTAGGTTAGGTTATGATGATTTGTTTGTAGCTCTACTTCGGTTTTCACATATGTGTTTATTGAATTTCTGATGTTCGTTTCACCTCTCTGAGAGAGTGGCCTACAATTTTTAACGACCTTAAATTGAGAACTAACGCGCTTTATAACATCCGTCAGATGTCACCCACAAGTGGCCTACCAACTGTCGCGTCCCCGACACAATTAAATTATAGCATTTTCACATCAAGCTTTGACTCAAGGCCTTCTTGAAATCTCTTTTCCTAGTATAACTTTGAACCGAGTCCTTAGGTCTTAGCATGAGTCACAACCTCAAGGGACAAAAAATACTGCCAGCTCATGGCACTGCAATGTTTATATCCGAATAGTTATGTTCAGAAAGCTACACTGTTAATTTGCAACATTGCACATTTTTTCCCAACATTTCCTAGCCGTGCGGAACGATAGCGCAAGCCTTCTGTCTCGGTAACGGATACTGTCTCCTAGAAGTAAGCGGCATCAGGCTTGGTCACAAAACACAATGCATAATCTAACATATGTGTTTGTATGTTTGTAATATTTCCTTTGGATGTAAACCCAGAAATGAAAAGTTAAACCAGGGTTGCGTTCCCCTTTTCCCCTAGGAATTTTCTTGCTTTCCGCTAGATCTCAAAAAAAAGCTAAACATTATTATTACATTTTCAAAAACTTATTTGATTTAAATCTGACTTACGCTCCTTTTCCAGAAAAAAAAGTTACTCTTCTGGTATCTATACTTAAATTCTAAACCAAAACAAAAACTGGGAAAACTTAGGTAAAAAATAATGTCGTTTTTCACGGCCTAATGTATGTTCTGCAATCTGCAACGCTCCTGAGCCGGACTTGTTGAAACGTAAAAATATAGAGCGGATGATAGCAATAGTGCGGCCAGTGGCCGGAGAAGCGCCAATTTTGAAATTTAAACGGATTCCCGCCTCTTGAAATGTATGTGTAAAATGCATGGGCAGAGCGTCATGGTGGAACAGTTTTGACGCACAAGCTGCACGTCTTTTTTCGCAACTCCAAGTAGCCATCCTCGCCTCTCTTTATCTGGCGGACACGACCGCAGCTGCCACCGCAGCTGCCGCAGCTGCCACCACAGCTGCCGCCGCGTGGCGCCCAATTCGGCTCGACGCACAAGGCGACGACGGCGGCGCCGGGAGCAATGAACGAAGATTATTCTGTATTTCGGGGCCCCCTTTTTTCCCCGAAATGATCGAAATATCTGAACTTTAGATTCGGCCAACTATTGTGGTGATTTATGATCTCGTTTGGTTTAGAACTGGGTTACAGTTGTCTGAGGGCTGGCAGCTGAGATTGATGTGGAAGATGATGGAACCTGATTGTGACCGTGGCATTACACAGGTTACATAGAACAAAGCTTTGTTTTTGTCAGGTCTTATTAGTATCGTTTGTGAGTTAACCGAGATTATCATATCTTGTGAGCTAGCAGGAGTTAAGTCAACATCAACTCATTTGACTTAAAGCAACCTAAATTTGTCTAATCCTAATTTTAAAAATATGTTTCTTTCACTAATGTCATTTTCACTGATTGGAAACGTATTTCTAAAAATCAGTGTGAGGTCGCTGATTACACAAAAAAATCACTGGCCGTATTTTTACTGAAAAAAATAAAATTGAATAGCACTAAAAAAAAATTACTGTCAAGTGAGATTACATGTAGTTGATTTAGTGAAGCCTGAGCTTTTAAATCGGTGATTTTTCAAACTAAAATTTTAGTAATTAGTCAGACCTTTGCTTGGTGTCTGGTTTTTACTGATTTTAATTGAATCGAGAATCACTGTTACGACCAGTGAAAACGTCACGGACTCTAATTGAGGGTGTGCACTATTGACACCACTACGCTGCATTTAGCAGCATCTATTCATAAAATATATCCACAATAGTTAGACAAATTAAAAAAAATCGCTTGTTGACACCGGGACACTTGAGAAGTGACGATTTCTGTTATGCACGGTGCCGCTCGGGTTAATTATTTCCTGAGGGCCACTCAAAACGATCTGTTCTACGAATGAGGGTTGACCGATCTGTTGTGTTCATTACGTAGTACAATTCTCTTTCGAGTTCAGGCCAAACGGAAATGTAGAATAATAGCTTTAATCAATAGCTATCTCCGTCCTTGTTTTTCTTTTCTTTTGTCCCTCTCCAGTGCGGCTGAAGTGACGTGCTTTCTTGCACTTGTGACGCTGGTCGCATGTTTACCAGTGTTAATAACTCGCGGTGCGCGCCCAGTGTTTAGTCTATCAACACGATAACGTACGGGCTGAATTCAACAGGAATGTTTTAATTCTGCAAAATGAATGACGTTTTCTGAAAAAATGAATGCTTTATCAAAGTGTTTTTCTTCTTTTTTTTCGCGCTAGTATTGGCAAACAATATTGAAAAATCTATCAGTAGACCGTTCTCTAATCAGACGCCTATTTGACTGGTCGGGTTGTGAGGAATTCTTTCGACCACCGGAAACAAAATAGATCGTTGCATTGTGGTTACGACATCGCCTCAGTGTACCGTAATTTAACCGTGTTATTCACACCTTGAGTGTCTCTCTGTGGCACTCTCTTGGGGACACGCGCGGCTGGGCCCTCGAGGCTGTCGCGACCCAATGCGCGGGCCGCGGGCCGACCTCATTTTAATGGGATACCTTCGCGATGGCAAGAAGGGCGATGCCGGCTGACCAGGCGATGTCCGATGGCCCTTCTACTCCATGCCTAGGAAGAGCGGCAACGTCTCTCATATTGTATGCGCGCTGTTGCCATATCGATTGGTCTTGTCTCAGTATTGAAGGAATATCCATCCACTGGAGGAGAAGGCGTGGGGGGGGGGCACGAGACAAATCGGCCCGCGAGAGCGTCATAGAGACGAAATGAAGCATGCGGTCGAAGCCCCCCCCCGCCGTACCTCGGCCCTTTTGTATTTCTGGCCGAAGTTGTTAAAGAAAACTGCAAGGGATTTCTTGGTAAAATCATAAAAAATACGCGATGACGTGGGTTTGACCTGTCGGGCCGCTACAAACACCTTAAGTCTGAACGATGGAAAGCATTTTTTAATCTGCGTATTTTCAATAATAATACTTCTCGAATGGCAAGCTTTACTGACTGCAGTACTTTCGTTCAAAAATAAAAAAACAACAACTTTTTGGGGAATTTTTGCTCGGGCACAAATTATGAAATTACGACCGAAATTTGCCTCATGCAAAACTTTATTTCTAGAGTGTTTTTTCTTCTTTTCAAATTTTTTTTTAGCTTCTCCATCCGTTAAAATTTTTAATTTCCAAGCATATCTTGGGTACAAATCGGTGAAGCGTTACGGAATGTTACAGGCAAAAAGCGGCGAAGAAATTATGATATGTTGGTAAAACTCGACCCTCAGCTTTTTGTAACCACCGCAAAACGTAGTCTATTAACCAGCCTGCAGCAAAACGTTCAAAATACATCGTAGTAGTCGGTACGGGCGTTGAGGTCTCCCCATATTAATGTACGCACGACGCCATCAGGTCAATAGCCGTACTCAATTTTATGAAATATAACCAAACCGAAGAAACGGCATGCTTGCCTATAAAATACATACTCTACAGGACCTGATGAAGTCCTTATGAGGTCCTGATCAGTTACTTGCCAGGTCCTCTTCAGGTTTTTATCAGGACCTAAGGTATTTATAAATTCTTGATGAGGTAACAGCCGATGCCTAATTCGACAATGGTCAGGAACTGATCAGGATCTGATCAGAATTTAATTAGGTCCTGATAAGTTTTTGTCTCATTGGTTATACTGGAAGAAAGTCTGAAGTGATACCTTATTTTATAGACGTACTTGAAAACTCGAAGACCTTAGTTTTAAACTTAAATTTTTTGGAGTTGGTTTTAAGTATCGATATGTTATGAAGGCGACCGTTTTTCACGCCCGAAATTTTCTGTTTTCAGAGATCCCGACCGTCGCGCGCACCACCTCCAGCTGACGGAGTCCCTGGGCAGGAAACTGCAGGTGTTGACGCCCGCCCAGCTGAGCAGAAGCCGCAGCCTCAAAGCTGTGGGAGGAGGAAGTGCCCCGAAAGGCCAGGTCCCCGACGAAGCCATGGCTCTCCGCTTCGCCACGCAGCCGTTCCCCGCGACCGGCGCGGCGCCGGCGCCGCCGCCCGCCGCGACCAACGACACCTCCGACCCCGACGACGCCCAGCCAGGATCGTCCTCGCCGCCAGGCGCGGCCCACGCGGCCGGGCTGCCCGCGGGCGGCTCCATCGCCGACCGGCTGGCCCGCCTCCAGCAGAACGGACAGACCGCCTGGATGAAGAGGGTATCCCGCCTTGAGCCGTCCACAGAGGTCTTCAGCGGCGCTGGACCAAACATTGTCGCGGTAAGGACTACTCTGAGTAGCCCACTACCGCTCAGCGATGCCGTTTGGAAACAGTAAAATTTATTTTAGAGGATCTTTTTAGTTCAGTATTGTCAAAATTTAAAGAATATCACCCCTCTGAAAACCTGTAATATTTTAGGCATTTCCCGAAGCTTAAAATTGGGTAGTTGAATTGGAAAAATCCTTCGAATTTCTCTTAAGCTTTTCACTCCCAATACTTCGGGCTGTTATTGGTTTATTGGTATTTAACCCTTGCGAGTGGGGTTTGATGGAAAAACGAATATCTCTTTAAATATCTCCGAAATTTTTCAGTAGTGCTGGATCGAACGGTGTTGCGGTATGGACGAATAGGAGGAGGCAACGATTTGTGTTCATAACATTGAAAATTTTCCGTAGCTACTTCCAAGAAAGGACCTCGGGTTCACGTAGCGATTTCCCCATCTTTATCTTAATCTTAATTAAAAGAAAAGAAAAAAAAAACAACTTATTTATTGAGGAAGGGGTAAAAAGTTAAACATAAGTACTTTGGAACAAAAATATGGCCGAAAGGAGTTGTAGTTTTACTTATAATGCACGAATTATTTCAGTTTTTGTTTTCATTGTTAAATATTTGCTGAGGGTCAAGAATAGCTAATTCCAATGTAACGAGCTAATTTTGCCTCGGTGCTTTCTTCTATTCAGGTTTGGAACAAGAGCGATTTTTCCTTTTCGCAGAGTTTCAGTCAGAGAATGACAGGAAGATTTTTCAATCTCCCTGGAACACATGTTTCTGGGTAGGATTGGTTTTTAGATTAGTCTCTCGAATACATGGAGTGCACCAACTCTTGTTGATTGCTGCTTAACCGTTACGAGAAGATGAAATGTTCCAGTGATTGATCTCTCCCTAACTGCAGAGCACGGTCTGCCTTTTACGGACGGAAGTTCCGAAAAAGGTACTGCCCTTTGTCCAACTGCCAAATACATCCAGTTTCGGATCTCGCCGTTAATTGTGGGTAACGGTACGCCCAGGGCAGGATTTAAGGTCTGTCGCGCCCTGAAGCCCCCCCCCCCCAAGATCGGTCTGCTCGTGCTCGTGACTGATGTCGTTAGCGTTCCGTCAGTCAAGACTTGAAATGTCTCGTCCTCATAAAAACCTCTCTACCATGGAATACCTTGACCCTTTTAGTAGATCAGTTGGGAAACGGCGGGTTTGGAAGGTCGCCGCCAGGGAAAGAGACAAACGGCGGAAGCCTTTGTCAAATTGGTGGCGCCTTAAGGACTTGCGACCCCCCCCGCGGTGGGTCAAGTGACGAGGTGCAGAAACGCCCCAGCGGAGGCGAGTCGCGGCGCGGGCCCAGTGAAAGTGGCGGCTCGCCAGAGGCGGAGCGCTGGCCGCTGAGCAGCGCAGATGCCAAGGTCGAAACGATGACGTCATTGTTTCTGCAAGGGGAGCGGTTGGGACGTTGCTAAATAGACCTCGGATGTGGCGGCATTTTCAAATTGCGTTCTGGGTCAGCTGTAAGGCCTCAGAAGCGGTATAGGTGCTGCTGCACTGCAGCACCAGTGGTTGCGTTTTAAAGAATCTGCTACAGTCCACACCAAAAGTCAACCCACTACTTTATTTATAAATCGATTTGTGCTTTCAGAAAATCCAATTTGAGAAAAAAATGAACGAAAAAAATGTCTGTTTTTAATGGAGTCCATCCTAGGTTAACTCAAAATTTTGGTCGTATTTTTACGTATAATACAAAAATTATGATAACATTTTCGTCTTTGAGTATATATCTGCAGTGACGAGAAAGCCCATTGGAGTGAACTGGATTTTCCCCGGTTTATTGCGCGGTTTCTCCAGTCTCAATTAAAACCTTTAAAAAAAGGCCACCTCACTTGACCTTAGGTTTGAATCACTCCTAAACTATTTTTTTTTGGATTTTTTAAAACTTAATTCTTCTGATTTTGAAAAGAAAATTCCCAGCAATGCCCGGACACAAAACAGCTGATGTGAGGACTTTCGTTCATGACCTTAAGTAAATGATGCGTTTGTCTTGAATGTTATCATGAGTTTGTTTGAAGCTTCAGCTTGAAGGGATTTACTCCCAGAATAAAAAGTGTTAGGTAGGTAGGTAGCACGCCGCCAGTTTAGGAGTGCTGTCGAAAAAATAAAGAGCCTTATCTGAACAGGCGGCTCGTCGCTAACTGCAAATATTTACTTGATGTCGAAAACCTCTACGCAGTTTGCGTATTTGACTTCCAAATTCGACCAAAACTATAGCGGAATTAAGACTTTAATGCGCTCTCAAACTCCATTTCACTTTTTTTTAGACACACATTATTTGACACAAATCGGTTCTTAAAAACTACTTGGAAATGTTTATTTAAGCTGCTGCGGATGAGGTCTCAGTTAAGTGCGTGCCAGCCGCAGGCAACCGTCTAAAACTAGGCGCCACCAGCCACGCCCTCTTTTTAATTATTGCCTTGAAA
>Ga0058701_10001314_pt1 | contig 17463 bp, 10 predicted proteins | sample AgamicOrMae_FD_97039 | JGI IMG/M metagenome (GOLD analysis project Ga0058701, IMG submission 97039) | Agave microbial communities from Guanajuato, Mexico - Or.Ma.e | ecosystem: Host-associated > Plants > Phyllosphere > Phylloplane/Leaf | place: Guanajuato, Mexico | collected 2012-06-04
TTCATATACCTCTTCGGCGCCTCTCAGTTGGCAGGGTGTTGTCGTGCAAACTTGAACGAAATATTTGCCTACGGGAGCCCGATTGAACATGGTGTAAAATGTGGCCACCTCGTACACACGCATACGAGGCATGTTGAGAAATTCTGCTACATAATTCATTGCTTTAAGAGGCAACCAATTGTCATTTTGACGCTGAGCCAAGTCCAGCAAGGGTATGACAGCAGCGGCCTGATGTCCCTTGGGATATCTTGAGACGATTTGATTGGCTCGTTGGAGATTTTCTTCACTGAATTTGAAGTGTTCCACATCGGGCATGTCGTCAGCCCTCGATGGACCATGTGAGTTGCGACTAGTGAGATATGAGCCTAGATATTTGGCTGGGCGTGAGCTACGTATCGCTAGATGGTTGAACATCTTATTTAATAACATCCCTGGACAATATTGATGTGAAGCCTCAAGTTGGGGTTGCAAGCTGGATTCGTTTGCCGTCCAGGTTTATATTGTCTTGGATCTAGGATAGATGAACTTGTGCCTGTGTAGAATAAGATCGGACTAGATGATAAGACAATCCTGCAACAAATGTGTACCGAAGTACGGGGTGAGAACCCCAACTCACGAGCTGTATAACTATCAGCTGGCCGCGAGTGTTATATACAGTGTGTCCCAAAACTTTGTATGGGGCTCACTCAGCACAAGTGACGTCTCGGCCTCCAATTTGGTTCGAGGGAACAGCAGTGCTGCCTTCTGCTGTTATCTGCCGCTACCACTGCGGCAAAAAATAAGCTTCCCCTCGCTGTGTGTCGCTGAAGTCAACCGCCATACATGTAGTGAATGTGCGTGTACGGTATATGGTGAATCTGGTCGACCATCAATTTTATTTATTTCATATAATCATTATGGGTAATATCTAATGAATTGATATTGTATGAGTTCAAAATATGCAACAACCTCAAGCGGAGCAACCTACGAGCAATCCGGGTGCTCAGACTATCAGTCTGATCACCTATGACCCGAACAGTCATGGTCTGGTTACCGGGGGTGAACAGATGCTCGTTTACGAAGTTGTAGCCATGCCAGAAGGACAACAAGTACCCGAGGGAGCCCAAACTGCAACTCTGATGCAAACTAACGAAGCTGGCGATATCCACACCGAACTACAACCCTCAGTTCCCATCACCAGTCGTAGAACAAGACAGTCCCACAATCAACAAGATTTGAAGAATGAAAGCGTATACGACTTCCCCGAGCCATCGAAGGCTGACGATGATGGCGATGATAACGAAGACGATGACGATGAAGAGGAGGAGGATGAAGAGGAAGATTGTGACGAAGATGAAGACGAGGAGGAAGACGAAGACGATGATGAATCAATGGAGAACGTTGCTCTTATTAGCAATGCCAATCAAATGAACAATAGCAGAAATAACCACTCGTCCAAAGGTGCTTCAGTTCAGCAACAATCACAAGCTGGTCAACCCTCGTCATCCAATAGGAAATCAAAAAAGAAGGCCGCATCCGGAGGTCATGTATGCAACTATTGTAGTTACACCACACACAAAAGGTACCTCTTGTCGCGGCATATGAAGTCACATTCAGAGGACAGACCTCATAAGTGCGGCATATGTGAACGTGGTTTCAAGACTTCTGCATCTTTACAAAATCATGTTAACACACACTCAGGTGTGAGGCCCCATTCCTGTAAACTATGTGATGCGCAATTTACCACGTCTGGTGAACTCGTTCGTCATATACGCTATAAGCATACACATGAGAAACCACACAAATGCCCCGAATGCGATTACGCTAGTGTAGAATTGTCAAAACTCAAGAGACATATGCGTTGTCATACTGGAGAGCGGCCCTATCAATGTCAGCACTGCACATATGCTAGTCCTGATACTTACAAATTGAAGAGGCACTTACGTATCCATACTGGCGAGAAACCGTATGAATGCAATGTGTGTCACGCAAGATTCACTCAAAGTAACTCATTGAAGGCACATAAATTAATACATTCAGGAAACAAACCAGTATACAGATGTGACAAATGTCCGGCGACATGTGGGAGAAAGACAGACCTTAGAATTCATGTTCAGAAATTACACACTGCTGATAAACCCCTGACTTGTAGGCGTTGCGATAAAACTTACCCCGACCGATACCAATACAAGCTGCATCTTAAGACTCATGAAGGCGAGAAATGTTTCAAATGCGAGCTTTGCTCTTATTCTTCGGTGTCAGCACGGCATTTAGAATCTCACATGCTTATCCATACAGACAAGAAACCATTTGCATGTGATCAGTGCGACCAATCATTCAGACAGAAGCAATTGCTTAAACGGCATAGGAACCTTTACCACAATCCCTCCTATATAGCCCCGACACCTCGTGAAAAAACTCACGAGTGCCATGTATGTAATAAGGCATTCAGGCACAAAGGAAATCTCATCAGACATCTAAGTATGCATGATCCCGATTCAAAAGTCCAAAACTCGTCTGAGCGTATGGATGAAGACGAGTCATCTGGTGCTACAACAATAGAGGGAGGAGACGGTGAAGACGCCAAGACTCCCGTGACTTATGCTTACGATGCCAATAACCAACAACTTGTTTCATCACTATCGACAAAAGGTGATCGAACACTAGGTTATGACGCAGTTCCATCGAATGTTGGACGAGATACCTCCGCTCTAATGGCATCTGCCAATCTTCCTCCCTCGACAGATTTCGAAGCTCAGGTTAGAGGGCGTATGAAGGAAGAGAAGCAGCGAGACGTAAGTGAATGCTTTGGTTTCAAAGACGACGATGAAGAGGATGAGGCAATCCTGTCGATGCCCTCCAATGCACTTAATTGAGGAACCGAAATAAAATACGATAGTGGAATTTTTATTTTCAAAAACATATCTTTATGAGCAAAACCAGGTTCAGTTATCTTCTTGGTCATCTCGGAGATCTCTCAGATGCGATTCAAATCTATCCATTATTTCAGCATTTTTGAATTTTACTATAAAGACAGACATTTCCGGCTCTCCATCGCTGGCATCAATTCCGGCGAATCGTAATTGGGTCTCACGCACACGCTCGACTTTCGTCAAGGACCAACAATTTAAGCACACAAGGTTAATCTGTTCGCGTCTCATGATTAACCTGCCCTTTCCTGTTGTCCGATGCTTTAAAAATTTGATATCTCCAACACCACGTTCTTTGTACTCTTTGTCTCTGAATCTAAACAGCTTGCAACGTTCCATAAAGAGAACATCCTCATCTTCTTCGCCAGATTTCATCTCTATAGGTTTCATGTCGCAGGTATTTTCTATCGGTAACTCTTCTGTTCTTACGGGGCCGTCATCATCACTTTCGTCACCTTTATCATCTTTCGAAGTGGTTGTGCCGCTGAACAAGGGCGCAGGTGGTTTTTGTTCTTTTTGACCGAGAACTGAAAGACCACTGAACAGTGATTTGCCAGGCGTACTATCATTTTTGTCTTGAGAACTAGGCGACGAACCGAACAATGATAGCCCAGTGCCAAACTCTTTTCCATTGCTGAATGAGGTACCTGAATTAAACAACGTCTTGGTAGTAGCCGACTTTTCACCATCTTGAACTGCGCTCAGGCTACTAAATATTGACGCGGAAGGCTTTTCTTCCTTTGTAGCGCTACTAGACTGGAGATTTCCGAAAGAAGGCATGGTGGATTTGATGTCGAACTTCTTTATACTTTCGGCGAATAGATTAGCGTTTGAAACTCCCCCAAAGCTGAATGACAGAGGGGGGTTGCTCACTGTGCTAGTTTCCTTTGGTTTACTGTCATGTGCCGAGGGTTTACATATTTGGAGAGACGAGAGCTGGATCTCACTCTTAGACTGTGGTGGCTCAAGAGGTTTCTCGATGTTGGAATTAACGTTTTGGTGACCGTTCTTATCAGGGGATCTATGATTATCTTGCTGTTCAACCTTAGCAGTTTGAGTGGAGATACTAGCGCTAGGGCTGGAAACTATGGCAGGCGTGCTCGATTTGATTTCCAACTTCTTCAGGCCGTCGGTCAAAGGTAAATCAGAGGCGGCTGCAGTGATTTTAGGGAAGCTAAGGGAGGCCAGATTGGACTCTATAGCTTCTAATCGTCGCTCAATCGACGTCAACTTGGCTAGAATTTCATTCTCAACTGAGCTCTTGCTTGGACCCTGATCCACTATGGGAAGCGATTGTTTCAGATTCACGACAATAGGGTTAGAGGGGAATGATTGGATGGCAAGTTTAAGCCATTTCCTAGAATCAACGTGATCCAAGTTTGAGTCATTCATTAACAATAATCGGCATATGTCTAACAGTACACCTTTACGCTCCGGTTCGGCTAGATAGCATCTCTCATATGCGTCAAAAGCCTTCGAGAAATCCCTCTGAAACTCATAAGTCTGGGCGAGTAATTTCAATGCCTGAAAGTCCTCTGGACATGAATTCAAATATTCGGTGAAGCTGCTTTCAGCGAGTTTGTAATCTTTGTTTTTGAAGTAAAGCTTACCCATAACCAGAAGCCTTGATTTCTTCTCCATATCTTGGCCGGTTGATGTAAATCTATCACGATTTCGTGTCTCAGGCGAATTATTGTACCTAATGAGGATAATGTGGTCAACGGGATACCAATCAAATCATGGAAGTCGCGTGTTTTTGTGCGCCACGCTTTTGGCCAGAGCAATCGCTCCTGCGCATTGGGGCATCGCGCTAGGGAGAAGATGGAGACGGTAGAGTTCAACCCATCCCTGTCTCGAAATGTTTCGATCGTTGAAACTAGTGGTTCGATTTACTGCGGCATCCAAGGAGTTCCAACGAACCAGATTGCGGAAGGGAGACAGAAACAGCGTCAAGAGGTGTCAATCCTCGAGGCCCGCTAGAGTAATCATAAAACGCGCTTTCTCTCTATTCATGGACCGAATATCGCCTCTGAGAACTTCTGACATCCTTGGCATTCTTGCGAAGAAGAAGATAAGTTACCCTCGATTTATTGCAGATATCCAATCGTGTTGATTGACTCGTGGGACGAAATGGTAAGCTTTGTAACGATTTTCTCGGCTTCCTAAGCGAATGTGTGAACGAGTAGAGGAAAAGCTGGAGCCTCGGGCGGAGCTAATCAATCTTTCTGTTCATCTCGAGCGATGGAGAGGAATATTCTTACGAGTAGAGCATTGTGAATTCAGAGTTATGAGATCAGAGTTATGCTTATTGTCCAGCCCGAGTAATTGGCAATCCTTGGGCGGGCGAACAGTAGGTACGACTGGATACAAGTAGAATGACGCGTGCTCGAAACCGGCGCCTGGTAGACTGCACACAGGTCCATGAGACTATTCTTACAAGTTTGTAAGACGCGGCCGGAGTGCGCTGAGCAACAGAACCATCGAAGCTAGCTTTCTTAACGGTACTCAATTAATAATACTATTTCGGATCGACAAACAAATTTTGATGCAATGGCAATTGAAACTAAAATTTATGATCTTGTCAGTAGGTTGATGAAGATATTCGAGGTTGATCACGACCCGCTTCGTCAGCAATGGACAGAGCAGCTAGTCAAGAGTGCTAGAGCATCTTCTGAAGCCAAAATCAAGCCCACAACCCTTGATGGGCTCCTGCATTTGGCATCTAACTTGGGACAGGATGACAATATAAGAAAGATAATTAAGATCCATCGTCTTCTTCGTCAGTCCCAAGCAAAAAAGCTACAACAACAGCAACAACAACGCCAGCAGCAGCTACAACAGCAACAACAACACCAATCACTACATCATCAGCAAGAGCCGCAGCATCAGCAACATATGCATCACCGCCAACATCAACAGCAGAATCATTCACACTACCAACAGAACCTATCATATCTCCATCCGCAAAACTCCTCAAACTATCAGCAACAACACTCATCGCAACATCAACAGCTCCAACATAGCCTGCAAGATATTGCCATAACTCCTGCTCAAAAAAAGGGAAAATCGAGGCGTGAGTTCAAGAGGAAGAATGACTCCCTATACCAGAAGAAGAAAGCTTTCTTGGCAGAAAATCAATTTTTATCCTTCGATTTCAAAAAAATAGACTGGACACAGATGCCACCGATTGCTCCTCTCTCCAGCATGTCCGTCCAGGAGCAGGAATCGGCCTTAATCAATGACCTGCTTTATGTACTCATAGGAACTGAGGGAAAATACATCAGGATGCAACCATCTCGAGAGAGCCCCAACAAACATACAATAGGCGTAGAGAGAGGAGGAGACGAACTAGTCTACACGGCCGCCACAAGGATCATAAAGATCTGCCCCCTTTACTCTACAGTAGTTCACTACGCCGAGGACGTAAACTTCGGACTTGTTAATGAAGCTTTGGCAGCTCCGATCCGGGAATTAGTGAAAGAATATCTATCTTTGATATCTAACCTTCAAATACGTGCCCTTAGGGATGAAATGACATTACAATCCATGTGGTTATCTCTACAGACAATATTCTACCGGATGGAGGCGTTGAAGCAAATACTGGATCAAATTAGTAGGGATTCATGTTATGGTGGGCATACTTTGTCCGTCTTGCATAATAGGGTTGTTAATTTTAGCACGGATCCTCGGACGCACGAGTTTTGTCTGAAGCTGATGCAAGCTGCCAGCGAACCCTATTTCGAGATCCTAGAGAAATGGTTGTACCTAGGAGTTATCGAGGACCCTTATGGAGAATTCTTCATTGATGACACCGAGAATAAGGATTCGAGAAATCTATTTTCAAGCCATATAAAAAGTAACATTCGTGCCAATACCAACCAAAAGAACATAGACATAGATACTTTTTGGAGGAAACGCTTTACCAGAGACGATTCCAAAGTGCCAGATTTCCTTAAGTTAAAGCAAGAGAAAATATTTGATACTGGTAAATATTTGAGTGTCGTTCGACAATATGGGAAGAAAGCATTCAGACCCCTCTCTTATACTTCGTTATCTTATTGCACAGAGTCGAGAATCTACGATGAAAGGATTGATGAGGCGTACAAATTTTCAAGCAAAGAATTATTAGATCTCCTATTGGTTGAGAACAAGTTGATAGAACGATTATGTTCCCTGAAACGATATTTCTTGTTCAGTTCGGGCGACTTCTTCGTTCAATTCATGGACATGGCTGATGAAGAACTGAGTAAAACAAAGGATGACATAAATATGGTTCGATTGGAGTCGTTACTTGAGCTAGCCCTACGGACTTCAAGTTGCAACAACGACCCGCATAAGGATGACGTTCATATCAAGATGTCCGACGGTTCTCTCTTCCAAATTATGACGAGTATAAACAGCACAAACACTAACAGCTTTGAGGAAGAACAAGCTAGACAAGATTATTGCCACTCGTCGGGTAATTTGCTCGGTTGGGAGTCTTTCACTCTATCCTACGATGTTCCTTGGCCCCTATCGATGATCATCTGTAAAGACTATTGTCAAACTCTGTACCAAATGATGTTTAGGCACTTGTTTTGTTGCAAATATATCGAACGAAAACTTGAGGCTACCTGGAGGCTAAACAGGATAATTGAGTTTCAACATTATGAGGGAGCTTTCGCCTTGAGGCATAAAATGCTACACTTCGTCCACAATCTGCTCTATTATATAATTGAGATAATTGAACCTAGCTTTCAGATATTAATTAGCAAATTCAGGGAGGGTGGTATCGAGAACGTTAATGAAGTCATAGAATTGCACCGCGCTTTCCTATCAGGCCTAGTCCATGATAGTATGCTCACTGATAATGAGCTTCTAGGGCATGTAACTAGGTTGTTGTTATTATGCATGGACTTCTCAGTAGTAATTGAGACCTCGATGCCTCATGATATATTTTGCCTTAGGATCGCAGAAGTAGACGAGAAATTCAACCATCAACTTATGGTACTTCTCGACGCGTTAGCTGTAAGAGGTCAAGATTTTACAGCATCGAGTAAGCTACAAAATATATTCTATCGACTAGATTTCAACAATTTCTACACTAAAAATGATCCGGCCTCATGATGGCCCTTATAATAATTTGAACTTAGTTATTTAATCAATCTTCAGTTGTTCAGGAATAACACACAAATATAGTGGAAGAGGGAAACACCCTACTGAGCATACCATAGTAGAGTTCGATCAATATTCTATGCCACGGGCTATCTGTTACGAAATGTATTGTTTTTCACGCTTTACTCTTTCAAAATAAAACATCCTCATCTAATTGGTCTTCTAACAGATTTCGGACCTCCAGTGCCGAAGCAGTCTGAGTTATTTCATCAACATCCCTATCAGCGTTCTCCGCTTCCTGATTGATTTTCTTCTTTTCTACAACCTTTTTGAGACGATAAAACTCCTCACGTTCCCTCTCATCCAACTCGGTCATAATATAAGCCAGAGTCCTCTCGATACGTGGAATCAAGACATGCTCGAGGGCGTTGACGCGACGGTTTGTGACTTTTATCACCTCATCTAAGGTAATGAAGCTTGTTTGTAGAGATGCTAAATCGACTAGAAGTTGCACGGCACGAGCATAATTTTTCTTAAGTTTTGAAAGTTGCTGACCTCCACGAGCTAAACCAGCTAATTCCCATGTGTCCCCACTGTCTTGGTACGCCTCAAATATTGGCAAGTTGACACCGGCTACGTTCTCTTTCTTGGTCCTGACCTTTGTCTGCGCTTTGTTGACATTTTGTAAAACTATCGTATTGAAGTCGTTACCAACAGCAAATTTGGCTTCTGACATGCTGAACGACGCCTCTTTCATGACGCCACCCATCAGAGATTTGGTTTCTATAATTTTCTTAAGAATCTGCCGAAACTTCAGCTGTAGAGCATCGGCTTTCTTCTTTAACAATGAATGACCTTTTTCTGCACCCTTCAGTCTGGCTTTCATCAGGGTCATCGCCATACGCGATGGAAAAATATTGATTCTATCATTTCCACTCATCTTGGATTACTTTTGTTTAGCAAGAGAAATCAAATCAATGAATAACTGTTAGTTGGACCCCTTGATAATGTTATTTTCCCTCGCGCTGTTACGCCACCATGCTCGATGTGTAGATTTCTGCCTAGATCAATCCGCGCAGATGTCAAGCTAGACAGATTTGGCCGCCCTCTAGAACCTTGGCAAGTTCAAGTCCGTGGAATAGATATGGAATATGCTACCGAGATTTACCTGAACCAAGGAGGAGGTAATATCAATGAAGTCATGCAAAGGATTGAGGGCTATCTTTAGATCGCAGATTGGATCTTGACCGCACTGGCTCAGCGTGTCATGCGGCCGCACGCAAAATCGCCCGTCAAAAATGATTTATCCAATCAGGAGATAATCCACCTCAATTGATGGAGTAGGAGGAGGGGATGAGGTGAGCCCAATTCAGATAAATTACCTTGCAAGAGAATCAACCAAATTCTGGACGACAAAACGCGGGCTAAACGGTTTAGAGAGTTTAGTTGAGGTCGACTCCTCAGATTTAAATGATGAGTAAGCTAGCAGAACAACAAGAGGAGCTCGAGGTTTTGAAGGAAATCTACTATAACGAGATAGAAGGTAAGTGGCAAAAGAACGGCTCGTTTAACATCGCATTCTTGAGCATCTGACTAACTCATTTGATGTGTGTCCTAAAGTCAAATCTAGTGACCCCCCAATCTCATTCAAGATACTCGTCCGTCCACAAGCGTCTAGTTACGATGAATCTCGTCCCGCGGTTGATGAAGATGGTGAGGAGACTAGTGACGAAGAAAACGAACAGAGCGATCAACCCGTCCCCCCAAGTGTAGAACTACTATTCGAGTTACCTGAAGATTACCCAAACGTGAAGCCCTCGATACAAGCGTTGAATTCAACCAACCTAGGGGAGGATGAGTTATCACAATTATTGGCCGATGTGGACAAAAGGGCAGATGAGTCGTTAGGGTCTGTGATGATATTTATGCTTGTCAGTGAGATTGTAGTATGGTTGAGCACACGGGCTGAGAAAGAAGCCGACGAACATGAGCGCGAAAAAGGTTTGAGGTTACATGCGATAGAGGCCGAAGAGAGAAAGAAGGCCGAGGGAACTCCAGTGACAGTGGAAACTTTCCTGGCATGGAAGGCGAAGTTTGATGCTGAGCAACTGAAAATCAAATTGGAGGAGCAAAAGCAGCAAGCTGAGATGAATTCAGGACAAAGGAGACTGACTGGTAGAGAAATGTTCGAAAGAGATAAGGCCCTTGCGGAGTCAGACCTGAACTTTGTCGATGACCTTGAACAAGACCAGATTGAGGCACTCCTACAGGACATCGATGAAGTTGATCTTGATAGGGACTACAAAACGGATACAGATGAAGAAACTTCCGACTCGTATGATTCTGAAGATAAGAGTGATTAGAGACATTCTCGGGCGGAAGTGGACGGCCCAACATATTTGAAGCTGAAAATAACATTGGATTATGGGAAGCTTAATTATTGATTCTAACACAGCTGGTTGGTTTTGTATGCATCAATTGTAAAATCTCTAGGATATTTAATCTTTGGCGATGAAGTTTTGCTCGGCTTGGAACTTCAAACAAAGTTCTATCAAATGTTCTTTGCCTTAGAAAAGGTCTGGAAATTTCTCGGTATTGCACTTGTTCTCCCAGTAACCTCCTTTATAAACATAGTGTTTCTCTTTCATGCTTGAAACCTCCTGGGTTTCAAACCATAAGAAATCCGGAGACGGCTCTTTGAATCGTTTGTCCTTGCACCTAATTTCTCGTTGTCTCTCTTCGAGCCTGTGCTTTTCATTGGCAGCTCCATCCAGATCACCTTCCTCGAGCTTTCTAACATCGGGCCTGAACCTGGAGTCAGTTCTGGGCAAAGTTTTTGCGAGATGAGGGGTCAACTCATTGAGCTTCATAGTAAATGGTGAAAAGTAATAATATTCGCTGAAGAATTGTGTCTCTAGCCGCCAGATTGTCTTTGAATTCGGTATATCTAATGATTGACTCGACTCGCTTTTGGTGAATTGTTTCTTATCACCAGATTTGGATGACGATGCCTGAAGGCCACCTTTGTGGTTTGACTGCAGATCATTGCTTCCTATGCTATTATTGTTGATGGAGCTAGTTATGTTCATATTCTTGATATCACCTACCACCCCATCAGAACCCTGGTCCGGATCGTCTGGAATCCTAAATAACTTATTCTGGTTCTCCTTCATATAATTCTCATAAATTGAATATTCAACTGACTTTATGTAACTTGTCCACTTGCCATAAACAAAACGGAGTTTTCTAGAGTTCTTCGGGTCCAGACCCGAACTGATGAAACCGTCAAACCTATGTAAGTCACTGCTAAACCAGCCAGCTTGCTTGAAGGTCAAGTTTGTTTGCAGGTTACTCTCACTACATTTGATATCCAATGATCCGTTGTGTTCAAACCAGAGTTTACCGACTATAATATTGTGGATGGAGCAAGGCACAGCTTTGAATATGTATGATTCATTATGCCGCTTCAAATGTATCTTGCAAACGCCGTCGTGAGAGATGTCCACAGAACGGCCCCAGAACTTGATCTTTGGATTTATCACCCCGCTGTAAGAGAAACTGTTGGATTCGGCATAGGCAGCAGTGATCGGTGGGTGATGTGAAACTTGTTGTGCGATACCCTTTACTCTAGTTCCATCTTCTAAATCATGTTCTATTTCGAATGTTTCATAGAGGAGTGGATTGAAGGGTTTGACTATACGCAATGAGTTGCCTGATAAAGCTGCGATGATGAATGCACATACGTACTCCATCCTCTCGATGGGATTATCACTTGAGTCTGCCATAACTAGATAGTTAGAATACTGTAGACCTTCACAGGCACGCTGGAGCATAGTTAAAGGTTCATTGAAGACGACAGGCATCGTTATCTTGGACAGTTCTTTTCCTATACAATTCTTAAGTATACTCCATATGCTCACTTGATCTCGCGGGATCATTGGAGCCGGAAGCCTTGTCCTGTAAGGTTGGGATAAGCGATATTAGTTGTTGGAATGTTTGAGTCAATGAATTGTTTATGTTTTCATGATTCAAAGAGATAGTTTCTTCATGATGGATACCTTGGGGTATAGGGGAGGTTGAAATTGGTCGCCATGATGAAGGTTAGACAAAGAAAAGAAAGGTAAAATTATTACAACTTGAGGGCCCTCTCAGTGTGGGTCGACTAAGTGCCCTGAAGAGAGAATTCAACAACATGCGACCACCAATCGAAATAAAATATTCTTGGCGGCACTAGTTGGTGTTTGACACGGATTTTGCAATCCATTGCGGAGAGAATGGCATAACAGCAGGAGACTCAACGCGATGTGTGTTGCAGAGGATAGGACAACAGATCGATTCAAAAAGTAGTGCGCAAGATCATCTCGGCCAGAGATCTATGGTTTGTGAGCTAACGTCAATCTCATATCAACGCTTTCACACTTAGTGTCAGTCGTTAAATTAGGCTTAATTCTTGAGCCCGACCGCCAGATAGTTAAGTAATCCGGTAATAATACCGGCGATGGTCTAATTCATTTGAGAAGCGTCGGGTCTGTAGAGTTGGGGAGAGACTGACCAGTTGGTCAAGATCGATGCGCTGCATCAATCGGGGAGAAATATCTGTAAATTGCGACTAACGAAATCATCGATTCCATCGGACAATCTCGCCTTCAACTTACCTGCCTACTTGTCGATCCACTTTTGTCTGACCTATCTCACTAATGTCGTTTGCCGACGAAAAATTATCAGTAACAGTCTCTACTGTCAAAGCTGAGCAATTGCTCACCAGATCCTCTTCATCGTCCGTAGAGCTAATATCTCTATGCTCTTTGTCCCCAAACAGATTCCTCGATGTACCTTCGCCCAGAAACTCCGTATCATTCATCACCTCGTGGATCCTCTTATCAAGCTCTTCCTCGCTAGGCCATGAATTCGGAGTCATTGTCTTATCGTCATCAAAGTCCTCGAATGCATCGTGATACTCATTTAAATCAGTCAACATAGATACAGACCTGCACGCGGAATGATATATCTGGGACATCGACAGTGATTTTTCAAGTTCGTGATGGTCTCTAGCAAGAGCTTGCAAGGAATCCTCGAGAACCCTGCAACGCTCATCTTGCTCTTGAATACGGTTTTGCCGTAAGTGCTCTTGATGCTCCATCAAAGCTAGAGCTTGGCCCATAGATGTCTTGGTATTTTCAGCGCTTTCCATAAGGAGACGCAGGTGGAACAATAAACATGGCCAATTGTCATGAATGAACTCATTTGTTGAAGCAACTTGGCGCGCTTGATTCGATCCTGAGTTATTCGTGACTGAGATTTGAGCTCGATTCAATGGTTCAAATCCTTCCTCAGCTGATGAGATACTAGTCCTAGCTCGTGGTTGCGAACGCATCAAGCCAAAAAATCGACCTCTGGCTGAGGTCGAGCTTGTTGAGGAGGCATTCGACTTGCTATCAAAAGCTCTCTGGACGGAAAACCTTGTTCTTTGCTGATTTGAGAGTGTTTCATAGTGATTGTTAATTGTTTCCTGATTAGCTATCGTTATGGATTGTGCGAGACCGCATAGTGACTCGGCATGACGCTCGAGGATGCTATAGTGGGCTCTTGCTTCTTGAACAAAGAGTTTTATCGTGTCCATCGGCAATAAATGGTTGAGACTCGACAGACTATCACCATCGTAGTTCATATTTTCGAATTCTTCATCATCATCTAACTTCAATCCTTTTCTGATGAATTCTGTAGAGTATACAATATGGTCCCGAATAGAATCGAGCCACTTCTGTCTAACTAGCTCGATTTGACCACAAGAGGCTTGTCGTCCCGATTCTGGTAATTTGAACGAGGTGTAGTAGTTCATGTGATTTGGGCCAACTAGAAATGTTGCTCTGGAATTGTCGGAGAAATTTACAGTAAACATACCAACCTCATTGGGATCTGGTTCGCAAGTTGCCGATTCTAGATATTTGTATCCGCGTCTCGATTTGTTCATGGAATCATGACGATTGTTGAACAGTAATATCACACCATTCTCTAGCACAACATAAATCTGCCTCCAACCCAATAGGCGAACCTTCCTCATCAGCGGTCCTTCAAACCTTGTCACTCGAGTTCTTGTCAACTTTTTCAACTGACTACCAGCTGGTTTGACTGACATGAATAATTGTCTGAGCTGATAGGAGGATATTTCGATGCATGTCTGACCGAGATTATTCTTTCTATAGGGATCAAAGCCTTGTTCCAGCAGGTAGACGCAGATAGCCTTGGATCCTCCCATAGCAGCCAAGTGGAGCAGGGTATTACCTCTTTCGTCAGTCATCTGGTTGATGAAACCTGGATTTGGTATGCTGAGCTTATCGTTTCCACTCGAGTTCGAGTGATTAGACTGTTCGCCATCGTGGGCTTCTTCCGCAACAATCCCAAGCTCGGCAAACTCATGCAGAGAAACATGATCTTGGAAGTATTCTTGAAGCTTTTTCAAATCACAATCGTTTACGGCTTTGAACATCCTCTGTTTCAAGAGATTCATATCTGATTGCTCGGATGCCTCTAGCATCTTATATATATGTTTATCACTGGTTAACTGTTTGGCCAATACATCATCACAATTTTTGATGAAAATGTTGGCGCCGTTGGACAACAATAGTTGCACTATATGAGAACGATTGGTCAATGCAGCTTTGTGCAATGGAGTATCACCTGAGGCGTTTCTAATATTGATATCCAACTCTTTCTTGAATCTATCAGACAACAATAGTTCAACTATACTGCTGTGCCCAAAGTAACAAGCTAAATGCATGGCTGACCAGGTGTAGTTTTGCTTTTGGGTTCCCTTATGGTTGAGATCGAGGCTGATGTTACCATTTGACTTTCTCTCGAGCAGTTCGCTGAGCTTTTCTACTTCATTCGTCCTCGAATAAGATAATAATGCGGACTCAGGACTCTCGTAGCTGTCCATACCCAATTCGGAGATGGCCTCGACAGATGCTTTTGAGTGGAGGTTAGAAATGATCCTGCTGTCACTGTCACTGATGGGACGAATGTTGGAAGACGACGGTGCTATATTCAGATTCTGAGAAACACGATCCTCATCCAGATCAAATGCAGACAAACCGTCCGATTCATCAGGCGAAATTGTTCGCATTGGTGGTGTCGCCGCCATACCGAGGTGGCTTGATGTGAGATGTGATGAGGACATAGTTCGCGAGAAAACTAGGTTTTGAGCTGACAGGGGATGACGTATCGTTGGGCACCGAATATTAGAGAGACTAGAGCTGGTATATTTATACTGATTGCATCTGCACAAGTTTGATAACGTTGTAGTGGAATTACTGAAATTCGTGTTGTGTGGTTATACTCATCGGGTTCAATCTATGGAAGAAATGTTGTTGAGAATGTCCACGCGTGATAATTCCAATAAATCTATGTCTAGGCATTTATGAAGGGGAAGGAAGATGATAACAAGAGATCGACTAGTGAGGAATAAGAGCGTCCGTCGCATCTCTGGATGTGCTCTATGACGAGGCTTGATGACTGGAATTTAAGTGTGTGAGCATTAGCCCTTCAATTTCGAGTCTCATCTTTTGTTTTGAGCCTCTATCCGATCGAATATAATAGTGCAGTATCTTGGCAGATTGGATCGATGAGCCGAGATCTCAACCAGCGACTAGACTGGTTGCACGATGCACGAATTTCGTGCGCCCGAAGGGCGCCGCATTTGTTTGTCGTGCGAATGTTATCTCATGGAGTAGCCATAAGCCAGCTCAGCTGATTGTGAAATTCCGCCAATTAGCACCTCACAATCGAAGGAAAATCCAATATATCGAGATTTTACAGTAATCTAGTTGGAGGGATTGGTCACAAGGAGGGCTGTGCACCATGATAGTACTAAGTAACAATTTTCGAGAGTAGTTGGACCCTGAAATCGAGAGCCAGGAGAGAGATATAGAAATACGCCAGGGTGGCTCAAAATATTGGCCACGAAGTTCAGGCGATACATATAGCGGCTCAAGAACTAGAATATTCATAGAATCTTTGGAAATTTTGAGCAACATATTGCGGCAAACTCTCACCTTCGGGGTTGCAGAGCCTTGTCGCTCTCTGGTTCCTCTCTCCCTGCTCTCCCTCTCCGGGGGAGAAATTCAAGGTAGTGTCGTTCGAGTGACAGAAATTTCCTTAATTGTCCTATCTGAGAGCAGAGATACACTTTATAAATTCATCTATCCTGGGTAGAAACAAAGAGGTGATATAGAGAGATCTGACCGGGCCGGCAGGAAGTGAGCCGGCAAACACCAAAGCGATGATAACGCTTATGATTCACAATATGGCTTAGATCTCGTTGCAATTTATGCCCGTCAAATATCTGTGAGGGCAAACGATTGTGGCACAAAATTAGACACTGATGCTTGCAAAGGGCGAAGGCGTAAACTGGTCGAGACCTGCCGGGGCGAGCAAGTGGGCTGCAGGACAGAAAAGATGATAAATAGCCGAGCGTAGTTGAATTCCTGCCCAGGAAGCCTGCTGCACGGCGAGACAGGTGGAAATTGGGATCATCTCTGGGGGTTGGTGGGCGCCCCAGGTGAGTTTGTATGCTTTGGGGGCGGTTAGGTTGCCCTCGGGGACACCAAGGGCCTTAGTTCTATTGGGGTTGCATTGCATCCCGTGGACTTTGGGGAGCACGAACTCACCGGTGTGTGCGTGCCATCGGAGAGTTGCCATATGCTATTGGGCGCCCATCTCGCACGAAGTACTGGTAGGCACTAAGGCTGGACTCCATTTTGGATCGTTTTCCAGTCTCTCTGCCTGCCGTCTATTTGGTCGTTGTCACACAAATTTTAGTCTCTCTTTCTTTTTCGAATCGAGTTCAACGAAACAGTTAGCATCTCTCGATCAATTTGCATGTCCATGAATGGTTGGCCGAGCACGTAGGCTGATGAAACGAAAAAATTAGTAGCTCGTGCGGGGGAACAAAAGAGAGAAATATGGCCCATCGAAACTCTGGTGGCCTCGTCCTAGTGGACTAGATCCAATTGGATCCGTCCACTAGAGCCCTTCAGTGCGGATGAGGCTCGTTTGCAAATTGAGGCCCACGAAATTGACGGGGGCGAGCAAGGGGGCTCCATCCTGAGTGATGGCCGGACGAGAAGCGCAGTGTGTGGGCTGCTGACTCTTGTGCATCGTGTGTGGGAGCTCGATACTTCGCAGCATCCGTCCAAAAGGCAACAGGCGAGAGACTGAGGGGAGGGGAGATCCAGTTTGGCCTGTGTTGGGTAGTTGGATTTGCCGTAGAGGAAGCTTGAATCTGCTTTCGAATGCGTCACTCGAGCTGGCAAACATGTGGTCCCTCTTGAGTGAGCTGAGTTGCCTAACAACCAATTAGGACGCCTCTCGTCTGTCTAGCAACTTGTCCTTGGGCTGCACACCTCGTTGGCCAGAAGAGCTGGCCGGAAATAAGTTTGAACCGAGCGAAATGGGGCGCCAA
>Ga0058701_10001315_pt1 | contig 17462 bp, 12 predicted proteins | sample AgamicOrMae_FD_97039 | JGI IMG/M metagenome (GOLD analysis project Ga0058701, IMG submission 97039) | Agave microbial communities from Guanajuato, Mexico - Or.Ma.e | ecosystem: Host-associated > Plants > Phyllosphere > Phylloplane/Leaf | place: Guanajuato, Mexico | collected 2012-06-04
ATTTTTCCCGTTAAAATACGAAATTGTAAATCTAAATTATTAAATTCGAGGTTTCCAGAGGGATGATATTTTTTAAATTGTAACAAAACTGAATTGAAAAGATTCTCTAAAATATTTTTTTCTGTTTCCGAACGGCATCGCTGGGCAGTAGTGGGTCAATATGAAATGATTCAATCTGAGAAAGCACAATTTCCTTGAAAGGCCTACTGTCTAAATTTTTTCAGGAGCATTGCCACGAACGCGGGTAACAGTTCTCCACTTTTTTTAAAAATGAAATGACTATTCACACGCTGCCTTGTTTAAAATGTCTAAGGTTATTTCCCGTGCGTTCAAGTTACCTCCCATTGAAAATGCATTGGGTTGATTCCGTGCGTTCGAATCTTTTGCATTAACGTAGACGTGCGAATAGAACTGACCTATTTTCTTAACTCTACTATGGGAAGAGTACGTACATTCTTTGTAGCACCTAAAACTAAATATCGAGCCTGTCCCTAAGGATTAAATTTTTCAAAACACTGCACAATCGTTGAAAATTAATTACCCGCTGTAACGCACTGGCTGGCCGGTGCCAAGCGCAATTTGAATCTGAGAATTTTCCTAGCTACGTCCAAGTTATGCTTTTCTTCTTGAGGATGACTGGTACGGAGGTGATTTACACTTCGCAGAGGCTATTCTTAAGTAAGCATCGACATTTCAAAACTTTTTCGTATACTTTCTGTAATTTTAGCTCAAAATTGGACCGTAAGAAATGTAAGAATCGCGCCAAGCTAGATATTTATCCAGCGGAGGGTAATGTCCTGGAATAAGCCAATCTTCGCACCAGCAAAATAAGAGTATATTCGTGTAAACCGATAAGGAAAGGGCGGTCTCCATAAGCATAAAGCCTAACAAAAAATAAAAAAAAACTCTGACTTGTGGGTTTAATATAGGATAGCTCGGAATAGTCTCGCAGTAATTAACAAATACATTCATGTTTCTGGAATGAATTCAGATTTTGCTTAGACCCAATCAGCGTTGCTGTTCTGCTCAAAGAACTTTTCAAGTCCGCTAAAATGTATATATAAAATTACTTTTTGTATTTTTTTCTCGTATTAACCCATAACAGCCCACAGAATTTGGCGTAAAATTTAGCTTACGAGAAATTCGAAGGATTTTTCCCATTGAATCACGCAATGTTAAGCTTTTGGAAATGCCTACAAAATATGAAATTTCAGGTTTCCAGAGGGGTGATATTTTTTAAATTGTGACCCTACTGAACTGACAAGATCCTCTAAAATAAACTTTCCTGTTTCCGAGCGGCATCGCTGGGCGGTAGAGCGCTAATTCAGCTGTTGCATTTCTTCTCTGAGAACATTTCCACTGCCAAATAATTCATCTGGTGAATATAAATATATGCACTGTATTTAAGCAGATTAATTATTTGGTATTTCGTGTGTGTACAAATTATAATGATTTTTTTTATTTTTTTTAGGGTACCGGTAGTGAGGTGTTACGATTGAAAGTAGTAGTTCGGCAACTCACAACGCTTAGATGTTGTGGTGGTTGCAGATCCAATAAGCCACTAACATTGTAAGGAAATCTTGAATGGAGCGTTTGCTAACTGGCGTGATCCTGTTCCACCCTCGTAAACCTTTCGATTCTTAACGATTAACGACATACAGTAGAGTATGTTAGGGTAACCTCATTGTCAGTCCGGCTAGGTACTACCTTGTGTCTCACTGTGAATTCGTTCCGCTTTCGCTAAGCCTCATGCCGCTCACCTTTCGGCAGCAGGCAAGCTTCCGAGAGGTAGGCGGCATCTGGCCAGGGGACTCTTTACTTACAGATCAGGTAAATAGCTTATTGTGAGCGGCGGAGAGAGGGGCGGTCAATATCGCGACCTCGCTTACGTCACAGACCTTACGCAATTCAAGGATTGCGCCGTGCCTATAGGGTTCTGGTTGCTATTATAATGTGTTACGTAAGATTCTCATAGTTTCCTATTTTTGGGTCCGAATTCTCGATTTTTTTTTGACAAAGGAAAAAAATGAGCGGAGCGTTATAAACGAGAGGATTCGTAAAAATAAAACTCCCCTGTCCTCGAGAAATAATCCCGTATACCACGTGTTCAATATCGTAAATGTATTGGGGCCGATGCAGGAACTCATGTCTGTGGAATATTCAGCACTACTAACTACCACGAGAAAAAACTAACGATTCGTACCTTTTCAAAACTATTTGTTTTTCTTTCATTGAAGTTACTGCTGGATCGTCTTTTTTTTCAGGAAAAAAAACATTAATCCCGAATTTTTTGCTTTAAAATTTCGTAGATTGTCTTTTCATATCGTTCGATTTTTTTACGGGTCTATTGACCCGACTGCCCACTTAAAAATGTATTAGGTTGGGTTCCCTGCGTTCAAGTCACTTCTCATTTAAAATGCATAAGTTGGTAACGTGCGTTCAAATTTCCCTACATTAATGCATGTCGGGCCGATGGCAACACCCTTAAAAGTATTCTTGAGAATTTTTGCCCAATTCTTTCCGAAAATAAATTTTGAAAACAACGGTAGTCATTTAAGAAACTCTTGCTTTAAAATTTTGAAAAAGAGTTTATTTTCGTTATGTTCGAATATTTTTATGAGACGTTATAGAGAATTTCAGCCTTAATTTTTTTCGAAAATGAACTTTAACTCAACGTTAGCTATTTATATGTAGAAGTTCAGAAATCAGGTAAGAAGGAAAAGCAAGGGATATTAAGCTTTCTTCTTAACGAACGGAGTACTGCAGATGTGGTTAAGTAAAACTGAATCAGTTTTTGATTCAGCGAGATGGTTTCCCTCCGTTGTGAAAATAAGCGTAGACAAGGTCCCACGGCGACTGACGGTAGGCAAAAGGCGATACACACGTGTCGTAGTTTCCTTAAAACTAGTCTCAGGACTAAAATTTAAGGCGCTTCTAAAGCTTAACGTAGTTTCAAAGGAGGAGGCATTATATTCGTTATCAAGATATGAAGAGTCTACTAGTAAAGCTATACTTGACCTGATTTCCTGTAAGTTAACTCATCACGATAAATAAAGAATAAAAAGCTTATTTATCAGCTGATTTTTCCTTGTTCACTATGAATATGATTCCAGAAGGTCAATATTGATGGGTTTTCCTAGCTCACTAAAACCGATGCGAAATTAGGCTGAAACAAGTTTTCTTTGAGCTGAAAGTGAAACTGTGCACTTTGATCTATGTGGTAGGAAATACGAAAAAAAGATCAGTTTGGTATTGTAAATATTTATAATATCACATATTGGTAGTAAACCGTATTTTTCCATGCCATTAACAACTCGATAGCAAAAAACGGTGACCTTCCTAAGGGCACAAAAGGTGAAACAATTTCGACGAAATGTGCTAGTTAGAATAATAAAAACAAAAACAAACGCAAACGATATAGATACAAAGAAAAAGAAAACACACAAATGTAAATACAAGAACGTGCAAAATACTATAAGTGATCCACAGAACACAAAACAATATCGTGACCAGAAAATTATGACATGTTGACCTCTTGTTCTGAACAAGCTTCACTTTTCGGTAAAAATTGATATTGTCACATTTTATTATTTGATCCCTACATTTTAAGGTAGTACAAAACGATCGGGATACGAAACCATAAAACATGCCGTCCCTCAAAGCGCGAAATACTTTGAAAGACATATAACTAGAGCTAAATGTTTAAGTATGAACCTAGAGATTCTGTTGTCAAATGCGACAAAAATAAGATGTCTCTAACAAATCTACTATTTGCTAGAGTTCCAATCTACTGTCGTCCTTAATTTTAGAATGAGGGGAAAATAGTCTGGAGTTGGTACACAATTTTGTTGACGTATGCGTAGAATAAAAAGAGGAAATAAAACGAGAATGTTAAAACGGCCATTTCACGTATAGTATAACGGCTATCAAAAGACTAAGTGGTTACGCATTGAGCACTATAGTATGCTGTTAAAGACCGTAATAGTATTTTTCCGATAGAATTTCGCTCCAAATTATTTGATTAATTGCGAATCATTAAAACTGGTGCACTTTTACCGATTTTCGCGCGGTCAAATTTGTAGTAATTTGGAGAAAAAATTCCACGGAAATCCCGTGCCTACAGGCGACTACGATTTAAATACAAATGCAATAACAGTTGGTATCACAAAACGAGTTTATATACACGAAAGACATGTAGTATAAAACCGAATCGCTTTCTGCACTCCGAAATTCGCTCCAAAACAAAGGTTTTGAGAAATTACCTGAGAAAAATTTCACCCTACGCGGAAAGAAGTGCGCATATTCCACAAATGCGCCAAAAACCACGGCAAAGGCGCCAAAATATTTCCAGAACTTTTGGTTGCTTTAATTGAGACTCGACGGGTGAAAAAGGATCCTCGTACAAAATATTTATTAAGTACGTACTCCTAAATTGCAGTTTGCGATTGAGCCAGTAGGGAACTATTCGTTAGATCTCGTTAATACCGGTATTCTCCGTTGCAACTTTTCACAGTTGAGTTGTTCTCACTACTACTCAGAAAGGTTACTCCCTAAAAACCTTCTAGAGAAATTCGTTTTCTATGGAACAAAAATTTAGCTAATTTGGTCTAAAGCGAGTAAACTTCATCTTAAACTGAATTTCATTCGGAGGTTTTTAGATACTACGAAGCATTGCTGAATTGATATTAAAGATAAGTTGAAACTTAACACAGAACTATTCCGAAACGCTCGCAAAAAAGGAAGAATGATAATTAAGTTCTGGATTTGAAATTTCCGCGATTGAAAAGTGAACTGTATGTATATCATTTGCCGCATTTTCGCTATAGTCATGACAGTAAGTTACAGCTCCTAAAAACACAGTGGGATTAAGTAAATTGATTAACAGCATTTTATAATAAAAATATGATTAATGGGTTAAAAATGGAAGTACGTTAGCTCTGACAATAATAATAAAGGTTACCACCAAAACTGTAGCCATAAACAAATTTAACACCTCGCTATTATAGTTACACGATCGTACCGGTAATAATAAGAAAAACAGGTTCTTTTTTACAATAGAAATAGAAAGTAAACTGTGACACAAAGATCGAAAATTACACTAGAAGTTTGGGATTACTGCTTATATTCATAAGTCTTTGGTAAGATATTTGACCTGGAAGTCACGTGATAGCTCAGTTAGCAGAAGAAAAGAAGTTCGAATGAACGATGTTGGATTGACATATGGCGTATGTCTCAGGAATGGCGATTCACACAGCAAAAGTGACCTACTCGGCGAACATAACCTTAACCCATAACAGGCTAAAGTATTTGGAGTGAAATTTAGTTTAAGAGAAATTGGAAGGATTTTTTCCACAAAAACACGCAATTTTAAGCTTTGGAAAATGCCTAAATTATTAAACTGCAGGTTTCCAGAGGCGTGATATTTTTTAAAATGTGACAATGCTGAACTGAAAAGATCCTCTAAAACTATTTCCGAACGGCATCGATGGGCGTAGTGGGTTAAAGCGCGGTTAATGTTTCTGTGCTTCACTGCCATTTAAAAGTAATCGAATCCAAAAATCTTGTCCGTGCTTTTCCTCATGCAACTGGGCCTTCAGAGTGATAAATTGCACAGGCCAGGCAAGACTATACTACTTGCCACAGTCTTTTGTATAGTCAGAAGTTAAGTACCTGTTTAAATATATCATAGCGCTGAGCGAAAGATTTTAAGCCGTCTTCTGAAGCAGTACAGCGGAAAATATAATGGAAAACTTCGGTTTTCCTACCACGGTTTCAAAAATGTTTAAACATGGTTCATTATTGTAAGAACACCCGGAAATATCTTAAAATAAAAAGACACCAAAGATTACTTTTAGAGGTTCGTTATAAGAACTGATCGTGAGATAATTTTGGAGATCCTAAAATAATTTCGTAACCTATAATCTGATACGTTTTTAAGTACTTCAATCCACAAGGTGGTCTTCATCAAAAAGGGGCCTAACTTTCGGTACATGGCAGTGATTAAGAGAGAAACTGGAGCTGCGGAGATTTATAATGCAACATTTTCGTCAATATTTGATAACAGAGTCATATCCAGAAAAAAAAAGTCTTGACGGGATATACTTATTTAAACACCTTTCGAAACATGCCCATATTCTACGTATAAAAGTCTCTACCATCCTACAATATAAAACATTAACATTGTCTCGGATCAGTTCTTCAGACTGGTAAAACTTTTCGAGATACAAGCCAACAATAAGCCTCAAGATCCGAAATTGACACAAACAACAAACTTTTCCCACTAACGACGCGTACTTTTCGAGTTTTTCCTGTGAGCTTTTCCTTGTACAGTAAGGAACTAGGAACGTTAAGAGCTGTAATTCCTTCAATAGAACTGGTATTTCACTGAATCATTACTGAGTCTGAAACTAATGAGCTGTTTTTATATCAACTAAACCTTTGAGCGCTACATAGGTTCATTAGAATTTCACCCGTAACTGCTCTAATTACTCCGTTGATGCTTACAAACCATGGTATAATTTCTCCCCATTCAAATGAATATAAAACTAATTATTTTCAAAGGGCTTTAAGTTGGAGAGTAATATTATATGGCTAACAATTTCTTTCGAGGCCAAATTTTGCTACTGGGTGGTACGGTATTGTGTTAAAATTGTTTTTTTCTGTTTTTCTCGATAAATTTTCAGTAATAACTGCCGTAAGCGAAGCAGTAAAATTAAAACGGCATTTGAGTTCAAATTTCTCGTAGTAAAAGAAGCTTTCTTCAAAGTGATATTGTGGTTGGTGAGAGATATACTTGTATACCTCGATTGAAATTTGAAGAAATTTAATGGAAAATGACTTGGAAATGTGACTCGAATAATGAAACAGTTAAAGGACGCTCGACGGCAAGACTCTACAATGGAAGCGAAATCCGTAGTTGGCAGTTTTGGTTATACCAACGGTTTAAAGATCCACAAATTAAAGATCGGCTCATTGACAGAGCTCATGTTTGACTTGTGCTTATGAACGGCTTGCAAATCTTTAACGCGAGCATCTCCACAAGCATAAATGCTGTCCCTTGCCATCTAAATTCCATCTAAGTAGGCTACTGACCTGACAAAAGTATTTAAACGAGTACGCAGAAAATATTTGACGCCACTAAAATTGAAAAAAGAGAAAATGCCGCCTAAAGCGGAAGCTACAGACGAACCATGCCTCTTCAACCAGTAATCGCGCGTATGAAAATATCCGCTAAGTCAGCGTTTCCAGATTTTGAGCTTTTTTTCAAAAAGCCACCGGTCCTGATTGGTTCTTGGTGCGAGGTATGAGAAATTTAAAGGACTTAGCTCTCTCGTCGATCTTGACTCTTACTTGTCTTATTTTTCAACACGCAGTTGGTTCTAAATTGCTGGACGACGAAAATGATTATCCCTCAGAGAGTCTCGTAAAGTGCTCTGAATTTCTCATGCTACTGAGAACGATAATTCTCGTGTTTACTATTTTCCATGCGCACTTTCATTCAAAGATTGAGCTAATCGAAAAAGAACTACTCTAAACTCCGTTATTCCAAACATATCCGTCCAGTTTGAACCAAATTTTCCACTTTGCAATAAACCCCAAAGAGATACAAACTCTTCCAAGCTCCATTTTAAAAAAATCGTTCCCTGTTACTTGCCACCATCCATATTGAACTTCAAACGTTTGAGAGCCATCTCAAGCCAGAACTCAAACACCTACATTTCTCTTAGGCAACCAACATCCTCTCCTCAGTAGAAACGTTCTTCTTTTCATCTTTTCACACTTCTCGAAGAGTTCCACCATAACCTCTTGTCCATCTTTCTTCCCTCCAAATTTTTCATTCTCTCCATACAGAGTCCAACCATAACCTGTCCAAAGTCCGAATTTCTCATAGAGAACCTGGGGACCGGCCCAAACAGAGAAGCACCCGATAAAATGTTTAAAACAAATGTTCGGCGCCAGCGCCGTGACTAGAATTTTGTCGTGGATCAATCAGCTCCCCGTCGTGGCGTAGTTCATCTGCGCCTTGCGACAGTTACACAGCCATTTGATGATGCGGGCGTTGCGCTCCACGATGGAAGGCTGTTCGGGGAGCTTGCCGCTGTGGCCGCTGCCCCCCGTTGGCGTGGGCCCGGGCCCGCTGCCGGCCAGGGCGGCGCCGCCGGACACGCTGTGGCTGCTCCAGTGCGGGCCCCACGCGGCCGTCGCCGAGTCCACGGAGCTCACGCTAGAGAAGTACACTGGTGACGAAGAGGAGTGCGAGTGCCGACCCGACATATATCTGGGCACAAGGAAACCTTTTATGTTTCAAGGCGCTCGCCCAAAAGGTAACATCTGATGACGCCAAACCAGCATTTGCATTAACGACTCTACAAGAAAAAATTGGGATTACTGCCTGGAGGGGGCGTTAAAAATTTCAGAAATCAGCATTATTTTAAGGCAAACATATTTGTAAGATGGTATTTTCGAAATGAAAAAATAATATTATAGGTGAATTCAGCAGTAAATAAATAACATAAAATTTAAAAAATTGAAATATTTTAGGCCCAAAATTTTATAGAATAGTAATTCTGAACTGATCGCGTTAAAAATTTATCGCAGCTCTTTTTTAGGCAAAAAATATTGAAAACGGTTTTAAAATGAAACATTTATATTTTAGGTAAAGTTGCAAGTGAACTAAAAAAAATACTTTAAAAAATGCAATATTTTCGACTTGAAATTTGTAAAATGATATTTTCGAAATGAAAAAAAATTATAGGTACGAATTCAGTAGTAAATAAATAAATGAAATAATTTTTAAAAATTGAAATATTTTCGGCTTGAAATTTTGTAGAATGGTATTTTTGAAGTGATCGCGTTAAAAATTTAAGAAACCGCAGCTTTCTTTTAGGCAAAAAAATTGTAAGATGTTTTTTGAAATGAAAAATTAATATATCAGGTAAAGTTACTAATGAATAAAAAAAACTTCAAAAATGCAATATTTCCGATTTGAAGTTTTGCCGAATACTACTTCTGAACTAATAGTATGATTGAAAAAGAGAAGCTGAGGTCGAATCTTTTGTATTTAGGATGAACGGCGAGATTTCCGTCTTCGAAGAAATACTCGTCGAGAAGGTATAGCCTATCAGAATAACATCGGTTGCAGAACTTCAAAAGCCGTCATCAAAAAGGCAACAAACAACGAAAAACAAGCTGTTGCAAAAATATCTGACAGCTGCTGTGATAAAATTAAAAACTTTGAAAATTGCAATTAAAAACGTAAGAGAGAAACATTTCAAACTCAAACTATTTTGCGAGGCGATGAAAAAAAAACGTGATTTCAAACTGATTTCAAGTATTTTTGATTTAAATCTCCTCGACATTATTTTCAAAAGCATAGAATGATGCGAAAAAATAATTTTTAAAAATCCAAGGTGCCTTCCGGTTTATGAAAACTGGCCTTGTTTGAGATTTTGCCTTATTTCCTTAGGGGATTGTTTCTACTCAATAAACAAACAATTTGAACACTAAAATCTCAGAAACATAATTTTTTACATCGATTTATTTCCAAAAAAAATTAAAAAAAATTAAATATCCCCCTCTAATATCCGTGGTATCAGTTCAACCAATGTGTCAACAGAAAATGAAAGGAATGAAAATAAAAACTCACAAAACACAATCTTAATTGATGTTCAGTCTTCAAGCATTGCAGCTATTGTTGCTTAGAATATAAAGCGACCAAGTACCGGTACTCTAAATATATATTTTTAGGAGAATCTAAAAAAAAAAAGAAACATATATATATACATGCACCGTGCATCAGCTATTAGGCATTGCTTTTTTCTCTCAAAAGCTTGGTCTTTCTTCTAAAGATGAATCCGAACACAGTCACAAAAAAAACAACAAAAAAAAACGATTATCAACTGTCATCACCGCTATATAAGCACCGTGATATGCGTGTGCACTCTCCCACAGAAATATTCCGTCGCGTTTCCTCAAAGCATTTGTTAACTAGAGGCGCCGTCCAGAATAAACAAAACAACCGAAAATAGATGAGGAATAAATCGGCATGGCGGGAAAAAGGTTAAGATATGCAAGCGTACAATCATACAAGCAGCAACCAAAGACAAACCAAGCAACACCAAACAATAAGAGGAACCTTGAAGCAAAACAACTCTGTTTACTGGTAAGGAGTAAGGCGAGGGATAGCGACGTATCATGGAGCAGTTTCTTATTTACATCGTTCAGACGTATGTTTTTAAGCTTTGAACGAGTTGAGTATCAGAAGCCAGCAAGGCAGCATTGGTTTCCGAATCAGTAAACTGATTAATAAAAGATTTTTATTTCGCTTTATCTGATATAATATTTTTGTTGGGATTACAAGGAACGTCGATTACAACTGATTCGGATAAAGCTCAGGCTAAAAACAATAATCAGGCCCGAAGAATGATACTTGAATTTCGTTTCATTATTTTTAGTTGTATAATCAATTTCGAAGCATACAATCCAAAGATTGATTGTTTTGTAGTAAATTCTGTCTGGCGACGGGAAATCACCCCCTCCCAAGAGAAAAATACGCTTTGCGACGTAAAACGTCGTTCGTTGGGTAAAATCATCGGTTTCGGTTAATTTTAAGTGTGTTTGACAAGTAACAGGACTTGTCCTGCACGGGATGCATTCGATACCGCCAAAAACCGCAAGCGTCACCGCCACAAGCGCCAATCCGTAACCGCCAAACGAGAACGCCAAATGATAGGTAAGCCTATCATTATATAGGTTAGGTTAGGTTAGTATAGCAGCAGCTAAAGCGACAAGATGATTACACTGTGTATTTTCAGCTTGCATTTTTCAGCTTTTGAATTTTACCATTTGACGCAAAGCAGAGCGGGGACCAAGACATACATCCTAACCTAGTTTAACCTAAATTAACATGCCTCCGTTGGGTTACAGTAACTCAGCATCAAACTTAGGGTCCAAACTTTAAAAAAAATAAAAAAATTATCGACTTGTTAAGGATCTGGGCGAATGTATCGACTAGCCGGTCCACAAAAGGGGACCTGATAAGAAGTACGGTAAATATCTACTAACCCGTAATCGCCTTGCGTTGCAATAAAGCCGCTGAAACAAACCTCTGGCAGATTTTACATCTGCACTAACCTACTTAAGCAAAGCCAAAAAAAAAGGAAAAACACCCAAAGAGGACCACGCATTAAAAATATCCGCCATCCTTTACCAGTCGATTCTGAAGACGATTACGGAAAAAAATCCTTGTGAATTGGGCTGTGCGCTGGGCAAGAGAGGTTTTAGTTCGCACCTAATTGACAGTAAGCTGACCCCACCCAGCTTAGATCGCTTTGCTATTTGCACGGAAAGCAGGCAAGGAAGAAGCAAAAATAATTGTTTGAAGCAACGGTTTTTCCACTCACTGATACTCGTCGCTCTCCAGCCCAAGGTGATCGAAGAAATTCTCGAGCTGTTCGGGGTCGGGACGAGAAGGCGATGACTGTACGGACGGGGATCCGATGCCACCTCGTGTGTAGCGATGGCTTATATCGGATTTTGAGCGCAGGATCGGTCGACGAGTCTCAAAGGCCCAGCACAACTCAGCAACACTGCAACAAGAAAATTCCGTGAGAGGTTTAGCCAGATTTCACTAACCTCAATCAAGGCTATCTCTAAAACCGACAAAACATAACTAGAGAAAATTAGCCTTTCTCAAGAGATTTTCGAGATTTTTTACAATTCTTTTATTACATTTTTTTTTACGCCTGGTTATTTGTATTAATATTTTACGATAGTTCAATGGAATGCGGTCACTAAAAGTACCGAGAAAAATTAAACGCCTAGGCCACGAATCGGCGATAAGAGAGATCTCCTTGATGAAGACTCCGGGGCGGAGATCTTTAAAACAGTTTTGATTTAAAACAATTGAATCAAACTTTCACATTTTTCGCGGAAATCATGAATTGTGGAATACAAGAGGCAAAAAATGCCTCCTTTCAAATTTTACAATGGAGGAGCTTGCTTCGTGATTGTGACAAGCAACTATAACCCATTGAGAAATGGTTGGTTGAATCGATGTCAATATAACGTCGAAGCGAAGATAAAAAAAAACGAAATCTTGGTCGAAATCGACAAAATCCTATTATAAAAATCGACTAAATTTCGACGAACTTGTCGATTTTCCGTCGATTCGACGTCGAAATGGCATAAGACCTTTTGACTTCGCTTGCATAGTAAAAAAAAATGACAGTTTTCTCGGGGAAACACTCTTTAACGCAGTTTTAGGCGAGTAAAGAATTGTTTTAAAATTCAAAAATTTCGACTTAATTTCGTCATCGACCTGGTTTCGACGTATCGACGTCGATTTCTCATTGGGGGAAGGGTGCGAGCGGAGGCGGTTTAAAGGAGCTGAGTTATGAACCTGGTTTGTGGTGGAGAAATAACCCTTTCTGGACTGGCGTCGATTTCGACGCTGCTGCTATGGCTACGCAAAGCGCGGTACTGGTTGTGGTTCCTTCGGCGCCGCTGCCGCGACCGGGTTGAACCGGAGCGCCAACCGAAGCCCCCCATTTCAGTCGACGAGCCCTCACTGCCCTGCCGGACGAGCATTTCCTGAAATAAAAACAACATACCGATAAGTGGAGCGAACAAGACAACGGACATCGTCGGGAACAGCCTTTAGCCGTGTTTTTTTTTTTTTTACGAAATTTAACATAAATATATTCATTTTAGACATATTTTTATGGGTAGCTAACTTCAGCTCTTATCCTAGCAGAAAGCTGGGGTGAAAAGCTTTTCTCTCTTAAAAAAAAATCTTGCGAATTTTAAAAAAATAAAAACCTGCTTGAAGGCAGGCTTAACAGAGCGAACAATCGAAATTACCTTGCACATGGTTAAAATTATACAAATCCCTTGGGGTCATTCATAGGACAAAGATTCTCAGGCAACAATGTCGACTTTAAGGGTACGTTTAAAATGATTTCCTTTTAAGTTCTTTCCTGGCATAAAATTCTTTCAAGCCTCGCTTGAAAAAAAAAAAAAACACAAATTTCAAACGACCATTTACATAAAGTTTCCATAAAAAAAAAATTAAAAAAATGTATGTCTGAATGAACAACATAACCAGAGCAACGTTCTTTCTTGGAATCACTCTTAAGCTTTGCTTGATTTTTTTTTAAAGATCCACTTAAACGTACATTCTACATAAATTTTTTAACGAAAAAATAACCGAATAAGCATATCTAATTTCCGTATGTGTGAATTACGAATGAACAACATAATCTGGGCCATCAGCTGCGTATATGCAGGTCTCACATCAAACCAGCTTATTTCGCCTTGAAAGCCCGACTGAAACTTTCAGACCCGGGTCAGACTTGTACCTGGCTCCTCCTGGACATGCTTCCCCGCCTCAGAAGTCCTTCCGGTTGGCTCCGGTGGGTCCTGGCCCCGGAGGAGGATCCGGAACTGCCTCCCCGTCGCAGCTCCCCCTGGGGGCTCCCGCGCACGTCCATGGCCGCCGACGTCACCCCCGGGGGCCCCGGGGGCTGGCTCCGGGCGCTCTGGGCGCTCCGGTGCGTTCGTCCCCCGGAAGAGACCACCGAGACGCAGTCGCCCACGTAGTGCGGGGGCGTTGAGCCCAGCGACACTCGCCCGCGGTTACTGCTACTACTGCCGACAAAAATCGTACTTTAGTATCGGACAAAGTTTTGGATCAAACTTTTTTCAAGTTTGACAGTTTGTTTCGAGAGAGTAAGACTGCGGTTTGTAACCGATAAACTGTCTTTCGAGAAATAGAAGTAAAAAGCTTCGGGAGTAAGTTATTTCATAACAGTTGTAGCTCTCGTAGTAAGAGCAACTCGTAACGAATCGAACCATTTTTTCATAACATTTTTAGGAGTGCTTTAATTCTACACTCGAAATACTGCCACTAAAAGAGACGTTTTGGCTGTTGAATGTTTATTCAAGGGGTACAAAACAGAATGAACTGAACACACACACGAGTTAATAGTATTTTTAGTTCAATAATATTAATAAAAAAAAACAAAAAAACGTCCAATTGGCAAAGCGGATTGAATTAATATTTTGGGCCAACGAGAGATTTCTCCTATGCTTATTCCTACCGGTAATAGGATTGACAAGAATCACCTTCTCGAGCGTTCCTTAGCCGAACAAGATTATCCTGATAGACCGAAAATTCTAAACAGCCCTGGTATTTAGAAGGGTAGCCTGCCTATAGGAAAGATATGAAAAGCTAACAGTCAGAGTACACTTACGAATCAGAATCCATTGGATACTCTGAGTCCAATGGATACCAGAAATCGACTGTGTATCCAGAATCGACTGGATATCCGAAATCGACAAGATGTTCAGAATCGACTGGATATCCACGATCAACTTGATATCCACAATAGACAAGCAACTAAGGATATCCCAAAGTCATCGCAAACAACTATCCAAATTAATAAGACGTTCAGAGGTCTAATCTGACGTAGCAAATATCCCGAGCGATCTCCCCTGAGGTGCGTTCGAAAACATCACCTGAAGGGTATTCTGTCTTTCTCTCTTATGAGAGCTCCGTGTGTAAGACAGCAAAAGAACATCCTCGGGTGTTCGTTTTCGAACGCGTCCCTGACAAGAGCACTCACCTGTGACTCGGTAGACCATCGCAGGCTAGCAGCCCCGCATCCATATCTCCGCTGGGGCCGCTGCGACTGCTACTGGAGCTTCTGCTGATGGAGCGGCTGTCCCGGGTGCTGCTGTTGTCGGAGGACCACGACGACGTCGTGAGCCTCCGCTGCGCCGACGACCTGGCCGAGGAGCGCGCCGAGCGCACGGAGTGCGCAGGGCTGTAGTGCAGGTCCGGGAGGGACTTGTGCAGCGAGTAGTGGCTCGTGGCCCGGTCGCTGGGGTACCCGACGTTGGAGGGGCGTCGTTCGTGGTGGCGCCGCTCCGGGTGGCGCCGCTCCGGGTGGTGCGACTGCGAGTTGGAGCGGCCGTACCGCCACGACGCCCTCTCGCCGCCCACCTGCGCAACAAACTCGTTAGTCTAAAACATAAGAAAAAGAGTTTTACTGAGGAAAATGCTGAAGGTGTTCCTAACCAGAGAGATGTTACCTTGGCGGCCTGCCATAGAAACAGATTAAGCAAATACGAGGGCCCTCGCGCGGACGCCCTCTAGTGGCGCGACCCCACACCAGCTCCACCTTTATCGCTGCACGGCACGCGAACATGTCTGGCCGGTTGACTAGGCACTGATAAAAATTATGTCGATTTTCGGGTGGTCCCATACCTGTTTGGGGGAAGTCCTACCACGTAAAGTCGCACATCTACCTATGAGTACTCAAATCTGTTGGAGTACCGGTAGTCTTACACCTAGTTCAATGTTTCAGCTATTTTAAGTACAAAGCTACAACGGGTTTACGAGAAATTGATGGTTTTCAAGACAGACCTTTCGATAATCACATCTGTTAAACGCCCTCGTCGTTTGATGTAGCTAGGTCTATCGTGAGAACTAATCAAAACACATTCTAAGGCCGCGTTTAACTTCATATGATACCCAGGTTTGAGACGAGACAAACTATGACAACACACTGTTCATACCAGGCGAACCGTGTAGTGCAGTCGAACCTAGGTATAGGGAAATCGACGGAAAAGGCGCAGAAGATCTCGGTTCAATACTGTATTCCAATCATCAAGCTTTCCTTACATTACTTCTTAACTGAAAGGAAACAGAAAAATATTCCGCGCAGAGATATTTTTCCTAATGTCCAGGTTCACCAGTGCTGTTTGCAGGAATAAACGATACACAGAGAAGCGGTGCCGTGTATATACGGGTTAGGCTTCCGGGCGCACATGCATGTTGTGCCGGTTGCCTACCTTGGATTCTCCTATTTGGAGTCATTCCAACGACCAGATTTGCGAGTCAGGCTATGTATGGCAAGTCTGGACGCGTTGTTCTTTGTTTAGAAAGGCCTTTTTTTAGTTCCTCTTCCGAAACGCGACTGTAAGTTACGTGCTCTGTTTTTCTTAGGGACACTTTGGCGGGATGGAGTTGTATTTTATGGAAAGAGTACAGCTACTCCAACCGCCCAACTTTCCTGCGTAGCAACGCCAACTTTAAGCAGAGTAAAATGAGGGCCATCGTTAAACGCATAGGTAGCGTTCGTGATACAAAATGTGACGTTAACTTAAAACGGAGTTTAACGCGAAATCTTTGGTAAAGTTTGGTTCCGTTGGTAAAGGTTTGGTAAGGTTAGGTTTAGGAAAGTTAGGTTTAGAAAGGTTATGTTTAGTAAGGTTACGTTTAGTAAGTTAAGTTTCGTAAGGTTAGGTTTAGTAAGGTTAAGTTTGGTACGGTTAGGATTAGTAAGGTTAGGTTTAGTAAGGTTAGGTTTAGTGAGGTTAGGTTTAGAAAGGTTAGGTTTAGTGAGGTTAGGTTTAGTAAGGTTACGTTCAGTAAGTTGTTTGGTAAGGTTAGTTTTAGTAAGGTTACGTTTCGTAAGTTAACTTTAGTAAGATTAGGTTTAGAAAGGTTAGGTTTAGTAAGGTTAGGTTTAGTAAGGTTAGGTTTAGTAAGGTTAGGTTTAGTAAGGTTAGGTTTAGTGAGGTTAGCTTTAGTAAGGTTAGGCTTGTAATATTAGTTTTGATAAGGTTAACTTAGATGTGGAAAGGTTATATTAAGTTACAGGCTAGTCGGGAAAGTTGGCACATCTCCGATCGAAATACTGACCGTCCTGGCATCATCCTCTTGGTCCAGCCGCCTCCTGAGAGGATCTTGCCGAATATCCCGGTCGACGAGGATATCCTCTTTCGAGTCCGCTCCCAGGAGCCTCCTGAGCTTGGCCTGGAGTCGGTCGGACTGCGGCTGGCTGCAGAAGGTGGATCGGCGCTGCGTCCAGGTCGTCGCCGAGGCGCTGAGCCGCGGGCTCTTCGGGGGCAGCGGGGGCGGCGCCGTCAGAGGCGTGCATCGGGGAGGTGACACGGGGCCTGTAAACAAGCACAGCGGTTACACTCCTCTCTTCGGAGAAGACAGACAAACGAGTTAGCGTCAACATGATGTACTACAGCGACCATCTGGCAGGCGGTTGTAGTGAGAAAAGTTGTTAGAGGACATTAAAAAAAGGAGAGTGCGTTCTTTTAAACACGACTTTGGCCGTTCTAAGTGAGTGGTAGTTTAAAAAGTGACTGTTGCTAAAGCAAGCTTGACTGTACCTCAAAAAGACCTCGTCAAGTTGCATAGAAAAAGACCAGAAAACGTCCGCGTAAATTAAAATTACCACGTTTTCTGATATCGCTGAAACCTCATATCACGCCAATCGTATTGAGCTCTCTCACGGAGGGTAGCTGTCATAAGCGCCAAAAACCACATGCGCCAACGCCGCAAGCGCCAATCCGTAACTGCTAAACGAGAAAAGTCGCTAACGCCAAAGTTCTTAACCGCAATACTAACCTTACCTAACCTAACTTAACCTAACTTGACCTAA
>Ga0058701_10001316_pt1 | contig 17458 bp, 10 predicted proteins | sample AgamicOrMae_FD_97039 | JGI IMG/M metagenome (GOLD analysis project Ga0058701, IMG submission 97039) | Agave microbial communities from Guanajuato, Mexico - Or.Ma.e | ecosystem: Host-associated > Plants > Phyllosphere > Phylloplane/Leaf | place: Guanajuato, Mexico | collected 2012-06-04
CCCGTTCAAATTTGTTCCATGCCCGTTGGTGGCAGGAATCGATTTCTTCATTATGCTGACGGGATCTTTGGTGTCGAAGAGTATTTTTTCATCCAACCTTAACTCTACTCTGTACATTTCCTTGAATGGAGCAACATTTCGCACTCGAAATATCTCCACCAGCTGATTACTGTGGAGAGGTCTCCCAAGATTCTCTTCAATCATGCTGGTGATTTGTTGGTCGGGGTCGTCATAGGAACCTTTAAGAAAACAATAACAATACACAGAATGTTCGATAGCGAGTCTATTGAAAAGTCCGTGGATAGCTGCCTGGTAATCGCCATCCACATTGAAAAGGCCGACAAAATTCTTTAAAAAGGTTGGTGCCAAAGCTGGTAGATTCATTAAAATATGTACCTTGGGCTTGATCGCTAATTCTTCCTCTTCAACCCGCCGGTATTCATCGACAAGTTTTCGTCTCATGTCTTCCAGGATAAAGTCTTTGGTATCTTTGTTGTGAATTTCATACATATCTTCATTCACCTTGTTACGTTTCATATTGACTCTGAGCCATTTGACAGCCTCCGGGTTGAGATCATTAGCGTATGTTTTTACTTTTGCCTTCGCAGCAGGTACAGAGAATGGGCCAACACCGGCAAATAAGTCAAAGACAATATCGGTAGATCTGTTGAGTTTTTTTATGATACGTTCGTGCTCAGTGCAAAGTCTAGAATTCCAGTAAACTTTACTGAAATCCAGTTTGAATATGCAGTGATTCTCTTTCACTTCACATATCATCAATTCCTCGTCGGTGAGATCACACCCTTCACGCTTTGCAATGATATCCACATCAAAATTCCTGTAAGTATTGTCTATAGTTTTCAATTTGTTAACTATGGCGAGTGCCCTAGGATTTTTTTTCAGTAGAGCGGATCCTATCTCATGTTTATGCTGCAATAGGTTGTCTTTGAGGTTGATGTGGAGCAAATGACCGACAGTAGTGAAAGATGTTACTCCGAGTGATTTAGAAGCCATCTTAGGGGCTGTAAGGAATGCTAGTGATTGTGAGAAAAGTTGAACATTTGCATAAAATCGTCGACTAGTGACTGACGTTACTAATGAAGATCTGTCAGGAACATTTGCAGAGATGTGGTTATTTTTTCCTCTCCGATGGAAACACATGTAGCCCTTGATGAAGCAGCTCTGGCAAGAAACACGCGCGCGTAGTAAACATTCAGCCTGAGAACAGCTGCCGTGAAGACATGCGCATCTAGAGAAGATTTTAGCCTTTCAGAATTATGATGTAATTATGACAAAGTAGGAAATGGTAGAGCTATCGTCCTCAGGTATGGAGATTTAAAATCACTTTTGCAAAGCTAACCTAGGATAGCGACAAATTGAGCTTATCGCTACCTCACCTTTATTGTATCACACAATTTTGATCCTGGCTGGCAGGGGTCAATTTTCTCCCTGTCGTCGACTCGGAGATGAAAGTTTTCAGGTTTGATTTCAACCGGTTGTCCTCCTCAATGCCCCGCTCTTGCACATCCATATAATGTACTAACTCGTTTCGTTTGTTCACCAAGGCCAATGACTCATTGTAGAGGTACTTTTGACGTTCTAACTGAGCTTTAGTTTTCTTAGAGTCATCGATGCTCATAAGGGACCTTAGTTCCTTGGTCAATTCCTCATTCGCTTTCTCTAATTTTCTCTCTTTCTCGATTATATTCAATTGCGTCTGTCGACGTATCAAATCGTTTTTGGTGTTCACTAGGTTAAAAATCTCGGCCAGATTATCTGCACTTCCATCGTCCCTGTTCAAATCAGATATCCTCTTCTCGATTTGCGCGATTTTGTTATCTAACTCATGAATCTCCTGTGAGTATTGTTCGGGAACTAGAGGAACTTTACCATGAATAACGCCGTCACGAGTCGACAAAATCGGGGCGCCGGTATTGTCATCTTCATCGTTGTCACATTCTTGGGAAGAGGTGTCATTTTGGCCGATTGGGGAAATTTGAGAGACGGTATGCGATGGAAGCTTTGGAGTGCCCGGTGATTCACTGACCGGTTTGTATTGGTAAAATCTAAATTTTCTCATGCGAGCCGATCGAGTCAAAACTGTGTGTCGACCGATACTATCGTCATATATCTCGATGGAATTTTCCTGGGCCTCTGCCAAGGGTGTCCCCATTTTTGCGCATAAATTTATGACTATGGTGGGGTGTTGATGAATGCTGGAAATGTATATGACTTGAGGAGAAACTTGAAGAGTCCAAGATGGGCAGCATTTGTATTTTTACTCAAGAAAAAGAAAACGACTGCCCTCGAACAGCTGTGAATTCAATGTATTGCTCAACATCACTGTAAGTCTGCTGTTGGTGAGCTCGGTTGCAATCTGCGCGAACGATTATCTGAGACATTTCAACATTCCCAACATACCAACTTGTACCTCATCTAATCCATCTATCCGCGCTCAGTTTGTACTAACCTACTAGACTCGAATGTTCTGAATTGATTTCCCGAGGCGGCCACACAAAAGTTGAACTCATGAGCTCTCGAGCTAGGAGCCTGTATTGTAAATTATCTTAGAAAAGATGACATTTGATAGTCGATAGTTCGCGCGTCATCGGGGGGAGCTTCAAATGTTTGCGTGCTGCCCCTCAGCTCCTTGCTGATGACATCTGCTTTCTCTACGCAAAAGATTATGAGTAGACTATTCGAGTCTGGACGAAAACCAGGCCCTAGGTCATCACCAGCAGAACTTGTCATCGGTTGGGTGCAGGTGGGGGCTCGGACCGATCAGGATACGTAAATCGAAACTTGAGAGATCTCGCAGACTACCTATCCTTCACCGCTCGGAAATTAGCACTATGTTGTCATCATTGGATGACCACCTTTCACGCCTCAATCTGTTGAGTGATAATATAATTTTCCTTGCCGGAACCTGCAGATCACCTTCAGTGCCCCCAGAGACGCTGTAGGACGTTGCTTCAATTTAGTCGGAGGCAACCAGAATCGATCGAGTCACTCGGTCATAGGATCGAGACAAGCTTATTTTCGTTCGGGATCTTGTTGATTAGTTGGCTCCACCCTTCAAACAGATCTATCTCAAGCTTCCTTTTTTGAGAATGAAGATCCCTGGATTCAATCTCATCGGATAACGTCCTTGCGTAGGACGAAAATTTCGAGTTCAAGATTGGAAAGCACCATACTGGGTGCGGTAGACAATACCGAAGATCCAATCAATGGTAGAGAGCATGGTCGTCACCTACAGAAGGGACAGATTGTCGAGCTTAGGTTGATGTAAAGCATTTACTCGAGAGTCATCTAACATATCTTGCTCACGCTCAATCAAACTAGTTAATCGACACCAATTAAAAGCGGCTTAAGAATCATCCGCGTAACGCAATTGACAGATAGAGTTAGAATTCACTTATTGATACAACAAGCTTTACATATCGCTTCGCTGATTTGAAAATTAAGAATCATGACATTTATCTTTGAAAGAATTTATGGTTGTGGCAGCCACCTGATATCAACAGATTGCAGAACAGAGAACTACCAGGTCCAAAGATAAGCGCCAGTGCGTGATGGCCAATATTGCGAGATGTTATTCCCTTGAGGGCATAGGGTATGAATATCTTCTGCTATCGGACAGCCACCGAGACAAAAATCTTTCCATAAATACAGTCTTTTTTATAACAGCATGACAATTGGAGATTCGTCCGCCAACAATAACCAGTGTAAAAATCCCATAAACTGTTTAAGAAAAAGTTCTTCAACTGGACATTTTACTCCTCCTCCTCTTCCTCCTCTTCTTCGTACTCCTCCTCCTCTTCAACCTCCTCTTCTTCCTCCTCTTCCTCTTCCTCCTCCTCGACCTTCTTAGCTGGTGGAGGGGCTGGTGCAGCCGAGGTACGACGAGACTGAGCTGGCTGGCTCGAGGCTGCACTAGAGCGACGTCGGTCGCCTCCCGATGAGTCCTGCTCCTTTTGGATGAACGGCTTGTAGGCGTCCATCATGTCAAGATCATCATCATCATCTCCATCGTAGATTGCGCCTGACCGTTCGTCGTCCTGTCGTTGTTGGCGCAAAGTAGAAGGATCCCACTTGTTGACGCGTTTGTCTCCATGGCTCTCCTTGAACGAGTTGATCCTCTCCTCCCACAGCTTGTCTTGTTCCTCTTTTGTTAGTTTGTCCCAGCCACCCTCAAAGAGATGCTTTTTATCTCCAAAGTCGCGACGATCTAAGCGGCGCTCGTACTTGCTTGCCACTTGCAATTTGGGCGGATACTTTCCACTCAATGCCTCTGGATCCAGACCCTTTTTAAGGGCCTTGTTTCGATTGATTTGGCGCTGGCGTTCGCTCAATTCTTTCAAATCGTACTCTTGACGCTTCTGGCGCTCCTCCAAATCATAGCGATCACTTTCGGCTTGAACAATTTGCTCCCAAAGCTCATTGGCTTTCTTCTTCAGCTCATCTAGACCTAGACCATCGATTTGCAACGGTTTCACACGAAATTGCATCGCAATCTTCTTCTCCTCAGCCAACTGCTCTTTTGTCTTGATAATGTCACTTCGACCCAACGAGGCAACATTGGTCAGATCGGCGCCCACAACTCCATCGCTCTTCTTGTTTAGGGCGAAACTTCTCTTGGCTGCTTCACGTTGCTTCTTGAGAGCTTCTTGCATCTGTTGGCGTTTTCTCTCAGCCTCTTCAAGGCGCTTCCTTTTGGACTCTTCCTCTTTCAGACGCTTCTCTTCGAGTTCGTGTTGACGAGCCTCCTCTTGCTTGCGGCGCATCTCTAGCATTATTTTCTCATGCTCTTGGCGCTGAGCTTTCCGCCGAGCCTAGAGATCCATTATTTGTTTTTACATATTCATAAACGATCGGCATCAATTCGTTAGTCATTCTTTCTTCTCAAAAGTCAGTTGTTCCAATGAATTCGAAGGGGATGAACTTTTTGATACTTACCTGTCGCTCTTTAAGCTTCTTCAGGTCCTCTTCCTCCTTGATGCGCGCTTGTTTCCTCTGCTCCATGTACTCATCCCACATGGCAGTCTCTTCCTCTTTCTTCTTACGCATCTTCTCCTGTTGGTTCGATTAAGATGAGATTCAAGACCACACATTTTGGCAATGATTGACCAGAAATCGGTTAGTCGGGAGTGCTAATTGAAAAGGGAGGAGAAATAAGGGATAGATGAATCAAATAAGGTCGACTAATCATCGGTCAATTAGGACTGAAGACAATACTAACATCATACTCTGCCACGTCTGCACTCATCTTGAAGCTTGTTCTATTTTCCTAGCTCAACCCTGTATCTAGTGGACAGTTTTCTTTCAATTGCAAGCTTGGACACTATGGAGTTTTGCCCTACTTGCTATAAGTGGGTCTGGATCGATTTGTGTGTTACTGTTTGCCTAAAGGAAGGTCAGTGCTCACAATGTCGTCACAAAATCGTCAGGTGTGGCACACTAGCTTTGTTTCCAATTGGATCTGGTGCTTAGGTCCGATTAAACAAAGGGACAAAAAAGAAAATCTCTGTCGGACTGAGTTTCTCCAGGTTGCTTGTTACAGTTCGTGATGCTCCCACTTTGTTAGTCTTCTGCGCTGCCTCAGACCTCGACTTAGCTGAGGAAAATTCTCCGTTTATCAAACAATGAACACTCCTAAGAATGGGGAGGCCACACTTCGCACTCTTTGAGTCCAACTTATCCTATCTGTTTGAGCTCCCACGAGCAACTCTAAGGCCCTATACTATCACCAATCTACGAAGTCTGCGAACGGACAGTGCTCTGAGACAAGACTGCTCTTATAATTACAAGCGACTCTCTGAAGATTGCGAACTTGAGTGCCTCACAAAAAGCCCCGCATATACTGATTGATGAGTATCAATAGCATCCACTAAGCTCGTACTTTCACCTCCGTCTATCTTTCACCTACTGGCACAGGGTCCTTAGCACACGCGCCTAGCTCAACGAGCTTGTTGCAGGCTGGCAAGATGGGAGTCTAGCTCTGGTGCGGGAAACGGGAAGGTTCTTCTCAGTCGAAAGGGGACCTTTCTGAGGGGCTGCACCCCGCCCAGTCGGCGGACGAATAAAGCTAGACAGACGGAGGAGCCATAAAACGTGCCCCCACACGCTCTGTCACAGCTTGAGGTCGAGCAAAGGCGCGGGTCTTTGCACATGCCGCAGCTCTCTCCATGAGTCCCATTTGGTCTCACATTCGGTCCCCCTCCCTCCATGCGGCCCCAACGAAATGGCCACGATGCAAGCCAACATCCAGTTCATTTTGTCTGTTTCTTTTACCCCTCGGCTACCATTAAACTAGTTTTACCCCTTGGAGGAATCAATTTGTTGATTTCGTTATGCTAGCTGGGACTTGATGTTATGCGAGCAACAAGCACACACCAGTCTCCTACAGTCCTCGGCCTAGCGCCGCGGGCCTCTTCGCCTTCCGCCCCTATGGACTATCTTTCCTGCAGACATCCTCCTCAAGGAGGAGTCTGCCCGAAGAGAAAGGAACAAGCCTGGGTAGCTGGAGCGCACTACTTGGCTATACTTTGAGCAGAGTAGGACGCTTGCAGGTTTGTCTGCGTCTATGTTCCGCCGCCTCAAGTTAGACCCACTCTTTCTTGGCTTTCGTCCAAGCTAACATCATTCATCTTTTACTCTCAACAGGCCAATTTCAGATGCGTCAGGCAAGAAAAGCTACTGTGGAGGCGACAACGAGCTCCTTTTAAGGCTACTAAAGGCCGCTAGTCGAATGCAGCGCGAATCAACGCCCCGACAAACGCTAGCTTGTGTAAATAGAGCGAGAGAGTTTTAGCGCTTACAAGAGGCTTGATATGTGACAGAGTGGGATAAATGGGACTAGCTAGCTGGCCAGTATTTAGGGACATGGAATTAGAAATAGCGGGAGAAACAGGAACGATTCTGAAGCGCACCCCAGTTTTGAGGATAATCGAAATCCCAAGTTTATTATTCACATTCCCCGAACAATATCGGCCGAATGGTTAAATTATTACGTTATTGTTGTAAGGGCGTGGGTGAGACGCTAACGGTTGCCTCGACTGGAGCAGAATCGTGCTCTATCTTGGCCTCCGGGGAAAGAGGAAGAGAGTTATCTACTTTGTGGTCGGTCGATGGAGAGGCCGTGGCCAGCTCGTCTATGTAGGAAAGTAGAATCTTGCGTCTCTCTTCACTGATGGGCTCCAAGTCTTTATAGCGTTTATCATCACGCAACGTGCTTATAATGTCGATTAGGTGCTGATGCTCCGACTCTTCAATCTTTCGACGAGAGTCTTTGTCTATCAATTTGGTCTCACGCAACAATTGTCTAAATTGCTCCTCAGCAGCTGTTGTTTTTCGTTTAACAACCTCACGGAATTCTCTCTCACAACGCCGCTCGCCACATGAGGCAAACTTTATATAACGAGGATCATCACGTATAATGCGCTTTATATCGCGCCACTCTGATCCCAGCGTCACCTCCCGAGTCTCCGACAATAATTGCTGAAATTTCTCTTTACGCCTACAATAGATTTTGTCGAGATGCTTTTCGAACATCGTTTCCATCCAGTCCCTACCTAACTCGCTTACATAGTCCCATTGTGGGCTCTTTCGCATAATCCTTTTAGCATCGTGCCATGTTAAATCTAAATCAGTGATCAACTCCACCAGGAGCGCTTGATAAACGCCCTCTGCCTCTTCGCGAGGTACACTGCGTGAAGATGATCGGTGACGAGAGTGAGATCGTCTAGAGGAAGAGTGATGACGATGAGCCTGTTGCAATTGCATTTGTTGAGATCTTTCCTCTCGCTCTTTGCGTCTCAAGTAGGCCAAGTGGTCATCGAATAATATTTCGCGATCTTTGGTTTTCTCTAGAGCCTTATAGCGTGGATCTTTCGAATAGGCTTCATGGAACTCCTCGAATGTGGACCTTGACGTCAGATTGGCTTCAGTGAGCAATTTTTTGAATTCATTTGTGATTGCCTTTATCCGTTCTCGCCTACTTCTCTGTTCCTCTTCGTTCTTCTCGGTACAGAACTTGTCGAAAACTTCGCGACGCTCTGAGGAGGTGAGAAGCAAGTAGCGTGGATCAAATACTATCTTACTCAATTCTCGTTGAAAAGTTGAGGAGGGATTTACTTGCTTTTCCTCGAGCATTGCACGGAAAGTTGCAATCCTTTCCTCAATTGGAATTGTATCCCGCTTCTTCGCCGCTTCCTTCTCAATCTCGGAGACTGTCTCTTTCTTTATCACTTTCGGATTGGTTGCCAAAGTTGGTTTAGCAACCGGGGAGGATTCGTTATGACTAATGGACATTGACGTATGGTCCGGATTTGGTTCTTGATCAGATTGAAGTTTAGGCTTCTTCTGAACTAGATGACTCTCCGAGGTTGGCGAAAGCTTGTTCTTGGTGGACACTTGAGATCCGCCTATAGACGACGAGGAGGGGGATGATGAGTTCTGAGATAGTGCAGTAAGATTAGCAGGTGGGGTGCTCACCATTTTGTCCACATCCTCACGTCCTCGTAAATCACCAGGTCGCTCCCAAACTGAAGTCTTGGTGCTTGGATTGAAATAGAAAACACGATTCTTATCTGTCCAGACGACACACCAAGGAGTTCCAGGGACGGCAGTCGTAGATATGGGTTTCATGCTCTGTTTACCAGAGGAGTTCGGCTGCTGCTGCTCACCAGACAACGAGATTTTAGATGCACTCGATGATGTGTTTGTTGATGAAGTAGTTGATTGTATGGGATGTGGTGATCGTTTTCTAACATCGTCCTGATTACTTTTAGCAACCTGCGAAACATCAGTACCAACCTTGTTCGTTACATCACCTGAATTTTGACTCGATTGAGCCTCTTGGGCCCTCTTGGCCTTCTGCTCTTTTATCACGTTGATTGCGTCTGTGGGTTTCGAAGGAGGACTCAGAGTTAATATTTTTGAACAAAGATAATTGTCACACCTATCATTTGTATAACTCGGTACACTACTTACCATCCAATTCCACAATCACCTGTGGCTTGTTCCATGTTCTTTCCAAAGTTTTGCTATTATAGTAGTAGAGTTTTTGATCAGGAGTCTTGTACTCTTGCCATATAACGGCTCGATCGCGTAAATCAGCGTCTACTTGCGTTAAATACATACGTCTTTGGATATCTTGTTCTGATATCATGGGTCTAGCCTGCGTTATAGACGCGGCTGCTGTTGAGGTGGCTATATTGGGATTGATTAGAAGGGGATTGGCATTTGCAGCTGCAGCGGCTGCCACAGCCGCTGCTTGTGGCATCGTTGACCACCATTGACTGGCTGCAGCGTACGGATGCATTATATGGCATAAGTATTTGGGTTATCTCAGTTTAATATCAAGCAGATATTGAGAGTGTAGGCATTCAATGTATGCTCAAGTTAAGCGATTCAACTCCGCATATATTTTGGCTTCACCTTGTCACGAACCTTCGATCGAGTATCGATCTGACTACAATCCACTCTTATGAGATTTGATTCGCGATAGTTAACGATAGTTAATCGCTAGGTCGATGGTCAACTGCAAATATGATTTCCAAGCTTCAATATTTGATAGTTCATCGATTAGTTTTAACTTTTGCGGGTATAGAAACAAAATAATGCACGATTTTTGGCTACCAGCGTGACACTGCGCATTTTGGTTTGAAGACCTGCAGTGCGTAAGAGCCTACAGCTGAGCATCGGCGATTTGCGTTGATGACATCCATCAGCTGTTCGGCTTGCGGCCGTACGAACAAGTGACGCATTAACCCACTGGAGCGGCAAGTGTTAGAAACGAACGGGAAGGAAGACGGAAGGGTGATCCAGTTAGCCGATATGACTCCTCTCGACAATCAAACGAGAGATCTCTCTTTGTCCCTCGCTCTGGCTCTCATTAGAATTAGGAACTTAGGAATAACCTAACGTTCTAACCTTTAATAATATTTCGCCCGTAGGTGAATAGCTAGTGGTATAGAGAATGGATCGATCTAGAGTCTAAACATTCTGTAATTTTGCGATTGAGTCGGCTTTGGCTTGATATTTGGCACGTAAATCTATGAGTTTATGACACTTTTGACCGGTAATACTTGTATACTTTTCCTGGGCTACGACGATAACTTTATCGACAATAAAATTGCTGTTCCCTTTGATGAATCTCGCCTTGGACGGCATCTTTGCTTTACTTAAAGATTCAATCACCGATTCCATTTGGATCTCACAGGCCTTGGAAAGCACAGCATCTACATGATTTTTGTTTACAGGAGTAACAAGCTATTTCGTTCATGGAAATAACAATGTAAGTTTGTTAGAATGAGGGCTCGGGACAAAGATGTTTGAGGGGAGATTCCTTCTTTACCTACCTTTGCAAGATCATTAACTGTTATCAAGAAATATCGCGCGAAAGTAGTTTTACTCGTTGTGAAATGACATTTCAAATCATCAGTTATATACTTGGACATAGTTTTGAGATCAACGTCGTTCATTTCAACAATAAACCTCGTTTTGTCTGTCTTGTTACGGAATTCTTGTGGCTGCCATTTCTCGGATGCATCTAGCTCTTTGATCTTTTCGATGAGATTTCTACCGCTATCCTCAATAACTCTACGGATCTCATTTGAGAGCTCTCGTTCCAAAAATGGTGTCATATCTATCTCACAGAACTTCGCCATACTAGAGCATTGCTTCCTCAAAGAATAAATATGCTCTGCTATCTTGGATAGAGACATCGGTGACGGATTGTTGAATACATTCTTTCTGAAAATAGAGGCGAAGTTTTCAAACTCCAGGGTGACCCAATAGGTTAGGCTAGCATAGGTTGAGAGATAATAGAATGTCTGATAATTGTTAGAAGAGGGTGCACTAATCAAATTATCATCAGTTCCCTTGACATTATGTGCATTAAGTATTTCGGCTGATATGTCATGGCCATTGGTTGTTGATGCAACGGAGTCCAATCTTTTTCGCTGAGTCAGATATATCGGGTGGACTAGTTCAAATAGCAGTTTTTTTGAATCAAGTGAAGTTGCACCATTGGTTCCTACGAAGTCCGATCCGCTAAGGTGATCACACTCCTCGATAGCGGAATCTATGTTTTTCTGGAGATCAAAAGCTTGCTTGAACTCATTGCACGTTTCAATTATATTGTGTGAAAATATGGGTATTAGTTCCATGATTGAAGTTACTTTCTGCCTGTTTAAGACAGACCTAAGAACAGAAGTTCTCAGGTCGAGATATAGCTTCACTGCTCTCGATGTCAGGTTGAGCTCTCTTAGAAGCTGGATTGCGTTGATGGACGATCTTGGACCTCCCTGGATGGGTCTATCGGTTACAGGTTGCAATTCGGAACAAATAACGTTTATCAATTCTTGTATTCTATTATCTATCTTCTCCTTTAAATCTTTATGCCTGTTATTGCAGCAACATTTGGGGTATTCTATAAAATATTCACGAACTTTCTTGACAAGCTCGACAGCCTCTTTCAAATTACGCTGAGCGATGAGAACATCGAAATCCTCAGGAGATTTAGCGAACCATTCTGGCAGTATGTCGATTTGATCGTCCTCGTTTGAGTCAAATGTACTTAGATTACCGAAGATATCGGTCTTGGGCTCGGGTCTTTCCAATGTTGGCTGTATTATTGGCTCTTTGTGAAGTTTATCCAGCAGCCGATTCATCGAAGTCTGTTGCTGCTCAAGCAAGGTGTTCAACTGTCTCATCTCTTCCTTCAGTGTGGCTATCTCACGGGAGGATTCGATAAATAAGGAGTAATTTTGGTACACATTTTGCTTTAGTTGTGAATTTGTATCGTCGGCGTATTCCTGTATAGCATTCTTTATCGAGTATAGATATTCTAAATCTATAGTCGGCTTTGGTTTCTCGAAAACGTTACGTCGGACCTCACAGAGGATTTCCTCCATGTCCATCTTTTGACTACAATAGAGTACAATAGATTGGCAGATCGATAGATATCCTAGAATAATTCAACATCCTCAAGCGATGGGATTCATTATTAGATTCACGCATAAACACTGGGGTGTAGCCGCTGGCAGAGGCGTTTCCAAACTTTCGCGTGGTAAAGCTAGAAAAGCAGCTCACACAGACATCGGCGGCCTATTCGCACGCTGAGTTAATTATCGTGCACTCACTAAATCATCGCCCATCGACTCGGGTTTTGAGCCCTCTAATTAGTAGGAAGAGGAGAGAGCATCTATGGAGAGACAACTGGGAGACAACTCGAAATAGTCTGTATGATGTCGGTATCGGTGGCTCTACGGGCCTCATTCTTCTCAATGACATCCTATCCCAAACTATAGGTCGATGAATGCGCAAGAGAGACTTCGTAGGGATATTCCCCAAGCAAGCACACCAAGTTTCATGTATTCTTGAGCGCCCTCTTGCTTTGATTTCGACTTCCTCATACCACTTCGATGATCGAAAACTTAAGGATCATCCCTCTGAATTTCTCTAGATTTCTATGACTTTTGATGACAGGATCATCACATCAGTGATCAATTTTCCCACAGCGCCGGTTCTGAATGGTAGGAACGGTGCGACTTCCGGTAGACTACCTGTCGCATGGTATCTCGTAAAAGTGGAGGAAGAACTTCCAGATGAGCGAAGGATTAGTTTGGCCCCAATCAGAATAGCGAGAAAACTTACGGGTTGGACAACATGGACTAGAAATTCAGAAAGATTGACCGCGTTTGAAGCGAGCACCACACATGATGCATTTTTGACATGAATGTTTTGGGAAGATAGATCTTCATTCAACTAACATCGCTTCATGGACGTCAATGAGAGCCACAGCTGAGATGGTCTCACCCTCTCACCTCTTGTCTCTCTCAAGTTGAACAACCAGCCGACCTCAAGGAGCACAGTTCGTAGTAAAGAGGCACTGTAGATCAATTTAAGTGGCCCACCTTAGTCGAGCATCGAAATTGCTAAAGGGTCGAGTGCTACTTGCTCTATCCTCACGGGAGAGCAAGCAGGATATACCAGTTGGAATCGAGGAGATATAATAAACATCCACACCATCAGGTAATTTTTAACAGCCACTTTTTCGGCTGTTGAATGTTTATCGTGACTCACATGAACGTAACTCAAATGGATTGAAACGGGCTAGAATCTGTGATCGAGATCACGTATCGATTTCGCGCCTAAAGATAGCATTCATCTCGATTGCGGGTCTTCAGTCTTTGACAAGCATCGCTGACTTGATGCCATCTGAAGTTTTCTTATCGACCAGCAATTCGACAAGTTTGAGACCGAATGCGTATGCTGTCCCAGGGCCTCTGCTAGTTACAAGCTTTCCGTCAACAACTACTGGTTCGCTATCGACATACTTATAACTGGTACCTTTGAATTTTTCGGCCATACCTGGATAAGAGGTCAACGATTTTCCAAGACCAATTCCATGTTGTTTGAAGGCTGTGGGTGCGGCACATATCGCGGCACAATACTTGCCGGACGCCTCATATTTCTTCAACAACTCACCAACCTTTGGACTCTGTGAGATCGTTTTAAACTTGTCAGTTATCAAGTTTGAAACAAACAGTAAGCGATAACGATGGACTCAGTGTTGTTATACTTACATCGCAAAAAGCGTTGGAACCTTCGAGACCGCCCTGTTTGGTAGATGATTTTCAAGTGGTGTCAGTTCGATGAACTACAATGTCCACTTGTGGATTGAAAGGAAGTGAAAGAATAACTCTCATCAAGTACTCACCGGCAAGACAACAGCGTCATATTCATTCTTAAGGGCCTCGTCCAATGACGTGTCGGGCTTGATTTTGACACCTTGGGCACAAACGACAGCATCGGCTGATTTTAAACCAGCAATGGTTGTTTGGACATTGCCCCTGCGGAGAACGTCAGCTGTGATGACCTGGTTCAAAAATTATAGTGTTAATGATCCATTAGTGGGGTGTCGTGTGTGAGAGTTCATAGGTCTAGGTTAAATGTTTCGTAATACATACAGCCTCCATCTCTTCAGTCCCATCAGCGACTATTAACAAAGCTCTAGCCATCTTGAACGCACTTGTTGAGCTTTTTCTGAAACTGTTGATAATCGACATCGGCTGTCAGGGGTGAATGGATCTTTGAAGATGTATTGCTTTCTGTTTTTGAACAGGGCAATCACTTGTCTGATGAGATGATGTGATGGTTAGGATAAAGCGACTTTTTTTCACGCGCACACATCTGGCCGCAACGCGTGCATGCAATGACCTATTCCTGGGGGCACGTTCTCAGTTAGAACTTCTTGCATCGATTCCCATTGCATCTCTGGTCCTGGCACACTTCCCCGATTGTCTTCAAATCGCATTTTCTCCTAGACAGCGCCCAACCAACGATGAATCCCTTGCCAACATGATCTCATTCTCCCAGTCATTAGAGAAAATAAATTGTGCCAATCAATTATTATGCCCTCTTTTTCATATTGGAGGAGGAGTATAGAATCCTTAGCAATAAAATAATCTGTTACGACCACAGTATAAGAGGAGATTTCGCCTAATCAGTTCCAATTATTGTACTCCGCATGGATCATGATATGGATTCGCCAAACTCCTCTATCGGTTCAGCCACATCGGATCATCCTATCTTACCCCAGAGAAAAAACACCCCCATTGCCTATCTGACGCGATGTGAAACATTTTGCGCTGGTCATCGGATCCACAACCCAAGTCTCGATGACGAAACAAATCGTACTCTATTCGGTAAGTGCAACAATCCAAATGGTCATGGACATAACTATAAAGTTGAGGTAACTATTAAAGGCCCTGTCGACCGCACCACGGGCATGGTGATCAACCTAATGGAACTTAGAGATATTATGGCCATGGTCATAGAACCGATGGATCATAGACGTTTGGACTTGGATTTGGAGCCATTCGTATCGACGGGCATGGTTGCAACTGGAGAGAATATAGCCATTTATATGTGGAATAAAATCAGCAAATTGTTGCCACATACTACAACCATGGTGAATTTGAGACTGTACGAAACGGATAAGCATTATATCGACTACAAAGGAGAGCTCGAAGACACCGAGAGCTCAATCGACGTTGATGATAGTTGAATATTGACATAGCTTTGGTTCTATGTCCCTCATAAATAAAGTTTTGAAGTAATTTAAGTGGCTTGATCTTACTGCCTACGAATGTATCTTGTTGACGGGCTCATACTGTTCTGCGGAACAACAGCCCACGAGCCTAAGGCATCATCGAGCATCTCCTCTGATAGGAACCGGAACTTGAACTTCCAGTGATTTTTCCCTGTCGGATCGATGTTATTCCGAGCACATGAAGTGTGAGCCTGATTCTCAATCAAACTTGGAAGCCGCGACTCAGCCAATCTTGCCGTACTGGCTCCCGACATAATACTCGGACGAATTCGACAAAATCAAAAATGGTCAGAAAACTGATCAGAGAAGAGCTATTCGCGAAACTTAGCTGAGGAGAATCTTTGCTTCCTTGCCGAATGTAGGTTGGCGACTATAAATCGTTGCATTGGAAATTCTCGGATCAAATTAAGGAAAATTAGCGTGCCTCCCTCAGGAAAAGCGTTGTATGACCTTAATGTTTATTTGTTACGGGTCCCAAGTTGACTCTAACTAGATGAGTAACCCTCACTCGCTCATTTTCTTTCGGGTTCTGCATTAATAGGATATCATGCGACAAATGGAAAGATATGGATAAGCATTCGATTTCTTTCTTTGGTATCACTTTTATATAGAACCCGATCTTGAAAGGACTTTGGAATAGTATCTGTGTATCCTCATTGAGTGGTCTTAGCCGCAAAGGTACGTACTCATAATCTGCTGTGTCATCCTTGGGACCGAGCTCCATTTCTTTGGGTGGTAGTATTATATCGCAGTCTTGTGAGCCGGCCTGATTGTTGTCGTCAGAAATTTCGTCGAATTTTATCTTGACATTTGACAAAGTCTGGTTCTGTATGGTGAATTCCACAATGTTCGTCTCATTTAGTTTGAGATTTATTGGGTATGAATCACCGCGGAGTTTAATCTCGGGTACATGATAATAAGCTGCTGACTGTATCTTAAACTTGATAGAAACGGGGCTATACTCGCTACGACACGAGTACCTATCGCAACCCTTGCAACGAATTGAACGTTTAACAGAAAGGGACTTACTGATAGGTTTGAAGTCTCGAACTCTCTCAGGCTGAATTTCTACCTGGGCCAATCTTTGCTCTATACCACTCACCTCTTCAATATTGAAATTCTTATCATAATAAAAAGATGTATCGAGCTTCTGCAATTCACTGTAGGGACGAGCTTGAGCTGGTTGGAAGCTCTTGATAACATTTTCCTCGTTTGTTGCCGACTCCAAATTGTATACAGTAGATATTAATGATTTTTCGTTACCTGAAGTTCTGGCGCGGAGACTCTCAAACAGTTTCGGTGATAGAGTGTTATCAATACCATACTTTTTCAGCAGTTCCATAGCGTTTCCGCTCCTGGGATGCAACCTCCTCTTCTTCCTGTCAACTTTTTCTTTCAATGATATCGCCTTGTAGAACGCCATAAGCTCATCTATACGCTTAGAATTAGGGACCTCGATATCGACTAGATTATTTACAATTCTGGATCCCTCGGTGATGAATGTATCCGAAGACCAGCGACAGAACTCACAAACTAATTGGCACGTTCTCTTAATGACCTCATCGGGGGCCTGACTCGGAGGTTGCTGCTCACTTGTTATCGGTGAAATTGAGAGGACTGAGGTAGATAATAGATGCTGACAACAAGGACATTGATAACAAGAGGCACATTTGTTTAACTGAAATTTCGGGTCAATGGTGGGTATGTATTCAAGACAATGTTGACAATATTGTGAGTCTACTTCATGCAAGACACAAGTTCTACATCTCACCGCCATACAGTGCCGACAGAAGTAGGTATTGTTCAAGCGTCTGTATTCTCCACAGCTGCATTTGTATTGCACAATCTCATTAAATAATAGTAGATCAACTTCGTAAGGTTTGTAATCTGGCTTGACTCCCGGACGGTACTCGCTGAGTATATTCGAAGTACCGGCACCAGCTAGAATGCCGGTTCTCGTCGGTTGCTGTGCACCTGGACTAGGCTGTTGACTGCCGGTGTGGGTGGGTGGTCGAGCCATCCTAACGAAATAAATGATGACAGATGTTACAAGTGGATTTAAATAGACAGAGAGAAAATTAGCAATTCAAGTCAGAAACGCGTGTACCTTTCAAGTGGTCAACTCGCGCGTTCGAGCACGCCTGCGCATCTGTAAGTCTGTGGAAGTAAAAAATTCATTCGTGAAGTCATCGGGGTTCGTTTAATTATTGGAGCTTGGACTGTGGGGACCCCTCGACCCTGGTATCATATCACTACAACGCTAAACAAAACTTCACCAACATTCCAAGATGTCGGATAGCAACATATCAGATTTAGAGCGAGACTACTACCTGGGCA
>Ga0058701_10001317_pt1 | contig 17455 bp, 11 predicted proteins | sample AgamicOrMae_FD_97039 | JGI IMG/M metagenome (GOLD analysis project Ga0058701, IMG submission 97039) | Agave microbial communities from Guanajuato, Mexico - Or.Ma.e | ecosystem: Host-associated > Plants > Phyllosphere > Phylloplane/Leaf | place: Guanajuato, Mexico | collected 2012-06-04
CGAGCATCACTAAGGTGGCAGCGCACTTTGAAGCTATTGGCAGTACCGGTGTTGATAACGAAACCGGTAACCTGATCAATGACTATAAGGGAAGCGATCCAAAAGCAGATAAAGTTGAGGTTCGTCTTTATGACGCTAACCAGCAGCAACTGAAAATAGGAGAAACAAGCACTCCTGTTGCTGTTAACCAAAATGACGCTACTGCAACCATGACTTTCTACGGTAGCTATTACGCAACTGGCCAAACCACTGCAGGTAAGGTTCTTGCCACAGCCCTCTACACTCTGGCATACCCATAACAGGGTTGTTTTTAAACGGAAGCGCGGGGGAGCAATCGCTCCCTCTAAAATCTGCTCTCTTTATCAGGCAGATAGTATATGTGCAGGATCGTGCTATGAAATACCAACATGCAATATTCTCAAGACTGATAACTTTATTAATTCTCCTGCTGGCCTTTTCTCATCCGGCATTTTCCGGGATGACGATATCGGGTACCCGCATTATATTTCCCGGCGGTGAAAGAGAGCAGACGGTGCGTACGAGTAATAAAGGTAAAACCCCCTTATTGGTACAGGTCTGGGTTGATGATGGAGGTAAAAATGACGACATTAATAGTATAAAAGTCCCTTATACCGTAACGCCACCCGTCTATCGTGTTGATCCTGGTAAAGGGCAAAGCGTGCGTCTGATTTATAACGGCATGAATCTGCCTCAGGACCGTGAGTCTGTTTTTTGGTTCAATATGTTAGAGATTCCGCCAATGAATGAGGAATCCAAAGATACCGATCGTCTGGAACTGGCCTTCCGTACCCGAATTAAAATATTTTATCGTCCGTCGGTATTAAAGAGCAGCAGTTCCCAAGAGATTGGGAAGTTAACTTGGGAAAGCCTGGGCGCAGGAAAGGGCATTAAAGTGAACAACCCCACGCCTTACTATTTCTCTTTCGATAGCGGATCGCTGATGTCAGGGACCGAAAAAAAAACGTTGGCTGTGGATATGATCGCGCCTTTTAGTAGTAAAGTTTTTTTACCTGAAAATAAAGGTTCCACATCAGGCATTATCAGCAGTGCAATCGTGAGTATTATCAATGATTATGGCAGCCTAATTGAATATCGCTTAATTCCAGCATCGGGAAATACCTTAACAATTAAGAAAAAGCAGCAATAAATTCATCGTTTTTTTAAATGAGTCAGGAATGCTTTTTATCTTAGGCTGGATAACGACACTTGTGGTCAGGGAGTCAGGGACGTGACACTAAAAGAAAGCAAGAAATATGCACGACGAGGCATACGCGAATCGAAGGTCGCGTTTGCAGTGCGCCATATCCTTTTGGCTTCTTTAGGAGCAAGTTTTTCTTTGTTAGCTCAAGGAAATTACGTCAGCCTGCTGGCCAGAAACGAGCAGAGTTATCGCCCGGAAAGTGTGAAATTTAACAGCGCCTTTATCCATGGACAGAGTGTTGATGTTTCTCGCTATTATGAAGGAAATCCGGCCCCTGCCGGGGAATACAGCGTACAGGTTGCGGTAAATGGAAAGGGTCGTGGCCAATATGATGTGCGGTTCAATGAGGCTAAGGGCAGCCGCAGTGCTGTGCCCTGTTTTAGTCGGGAGCAGCTTGGTGGAATGGGGATTAAACTTTCTCACAACCCTTTCGACGGCGAGGCTGACGGGGACAAAAAATGCGCTACACTCGACCGTTGGGTTGACGGTGCCAGCGCCAGTTACCAGCCTGGCGACTTCCGTCTCGATCTGAGTGTTCCTCAGGCTTCTCTTATTCAGTACCCGAGGGGCTATACCGACCCTAACACATGGGATTCTGGTGTACAGGTTGGATTGTTAGATTACAACTCTAACGTCTACGTTCAGCAGAATAACACCCATTTAAACAGTAAACACGGGCATTTTGTCAGCGGCAACCTTGGCATGCTGACCGGGCTTAACTTTTTTGACTGGCGACTGCGTGATCGGTTCAACATCAACTGGAGCAACGGTCAACCTGCTCACAGCCAGTCTCTGTTGACTTATCTTCAGCGTGATATTCCGTCGTTAAAAAGCCAGTTAACGCTGGGAGACAGCACAACCAGTGGCGATCTGTTTGACAGCATGGCGGTAAGAGGCATCCAGTTACAGTCTGACGACCGGATGCTGCCAGATGGGCTTCGCTACTACACCCCGCTTGTTCGCGGATTTGCAGAGACAAACGCCAAAGTTCAAGTCAGGCAACGCGGGCAGATTTTGTATGAAACGACCGTGCCGCCTGGGGCGTTCGAACTCAGCGATATCGGTGCGATGGGTTATGGCGGCGATCTGCAGGTGACCGTGACCGAGGCTGATGGACGCCAGAGAACACAGGTCGTACCGTTTTCCTCACCGCCTATGTTGCTGCACGATGGTGTTTCACGTTTTGGCGTAACCGTTGGCCAACTGAAGGACGATTCGCTTAAGAAAGATCCGGTGTTGGCGCAGGGATTTTACCAGTACGGTATCGGCAACATGTATACGCTTTACGGCGGCGGGCAACTGGCCGATACCTACAAAGCGCTGGGCGTCGGTCACGCCTTTAACACTCCCCTGGGCGGGATTTCCATGGATGTCACTCGCGCACGCAGTGAGCTTGGCAACGGCAGAACCTCAACCGGGAACAGCTACAATCTGGGTTTCAGTAAATACCTTGATACCACTTCCACTGATGTCACGCTTACGGCCTACCGCTATTCTTCGAAAGGGTTTTATAGCCTGAGAGATGCGGCGTTAGAAAGCTACGGCGCTAAAAACGATAAATTTATCGTCGATTACCGGACCAGAGAGCGTTTTACAGTAAGCGTTGGGCAGCCGTTATGGAATGGCGCCAGGCTTAATTTATCCGGGAACTTCTATAGCTATTGGGACGACAGATCTTCAACAAGTCAGTATATGCTGTCGTACAACAAGTCCGAGCGTTACTTCTCCTGGGCACTATCCGCATCGCGAGCCTATAACAGTGACGGAGAAAACATTGATAGCGTGATGCTCTCCGTTAGCGTTCCGCTAGGTAGAACCAGTATTACCAGCAAACCACGGTTTAACTCACTTTATTCATCGGTCAGCCATGATAACCAAGGCGGCAGCGCGGTCCAGATGAACGCGATTGGCAGTCAAGGCGACCAGAATGAACTGAGCTATGGCATCGGAACGTCGGTTGGCAAAGCGAAAAATTCCGGAACCCTTAACGCGTTCAACGGTAACGTGAATTACAACTCGTCGTTTGGTCAGTTTGGATCGACGGCGTCCGTCGGAAATCAGTCTAACCAGCTCTCTTTTTCCGCTAACGGTAGCCTGGTTGCACACCGTGGTGGGATCACTGCAGGCCCTCGCCTGGGTGACTACCCATTTGCCCTCGTTGAGGCAGACGGCGCGGAGGGGGCGAGGATGCTTAACGGTTATGGGTCACAAATTGATGCCAACGGTTTTGCGATTGTGCCTTCGCTGACGCCTTACCGTGAAAATATTGTGGCGGTTAATACTCGGGGTCTTCCAGACACGGTAGACATTCTGGAAAGTGAAAGTTCGGTCATCCCTCGCATGGGTGCTGCGGTAAAAGTGAATATGAAAACGCTCGTTGGCGAACCGATTATATTAATCGTAAAAAATAGCAAGGGTGAACCGTTGCCGATCGGGATGGAGGTTTATAATGAGCATGACGCCAGCCTGGGTATTATCGGTCAGGGAGGCATGGCTTTTATTCGTGGCTGGCAAGCTGAGAATAGCAACCTGTATATAAAAAATGCTTCCGGTCAGCTACTCTGTACAATTTATTCTGATAGCAATATTGCTAATAAAATGAAAATTGCGCGAGGCGCTATTACACAGGTAAAAGTCTTATGTCATTAATCAACATTTTTATGGCAGGGAAACGTACTTATCGTGGTTTGTGTTATGCCGCCTTGGCGGGAACCCAGTTTTTCTGCGTGGCGAATGCTTGTTCAACGAATTGTACAATACCTGTTTATTTTAAAGGTAACTACACCGATGAAACCTGCAATGTGGTGATAAACAACGCCAGCAGCAATGAAACTGTACCGCTGCCACGTGTCGCCGTGGCTTCGCTTAGCCGAGACGGTAATGAGGCAGGTAGCGTTTCTTTTGAAATAACGTTAAAGGATTGCCCGGTCAGTAGAACAATAACGCTTTTTTTTAATAGCGCACTTTCTGCAGCTGATTCTGATACGGGAAACCTAATAAATAGTAGCGAAAACGAATATAGCCGTAATGTGCAAATTAGATTGCGCAAAGAAAACAATTCGCAGGTCATTATTGATAGTGCTGATTCAGGGCAGGATTACGTTATTCCCTCCTCTGGCGGAACACGGAGTCATACATTTACAGCGAGCTATTACGCAAAAGGAAATTCGACTGTCACTGCGGGGAAAGTTCACGCCGTGGCGGGGGTCGAGCTTGTTTATCAATAACAGGAGACTTGCTGACTATTTTAACGTTGACCATCTGAAAAACGACGGTTTATCTATTAACGCTTTTTAAAGAGTAATGACTACTATGAGCAAAAGCAATTCGCAAAAATTTATCGCACGTAATCGTGCTCCGCGGGTGCAAATTGAGTACGACGTGGAAATCTATGGCAGTGAAAAGAAAATTGAACTGCCGTTTGTTATGGGCGTTCTGGCGGATTTGTCCGGTAAGCCACTTGAACCGCTTCCCCCTGTCACTGACAGAAAGTTCCTCAGTATCGACGTCGATAACTTTGATGAGCGTATGAAAGCTATGCGGCCACGCGTTGCGTTTGCTGTACCGAATACTCTCACAGGCGAAGGGCAGCTTATGGTTGATATGACCTTTGACAGTATGGACGATTTCGCTCCGGACGCCATTGCCCGTAAAGTCGATTCGTTATCTCAACTGTTAGAAGCGAGAACTCAGCTTGCCAACCTGCAAACCTATATGGACGGTAAAGCAGGTGCGGAAAGTCTGGTAATGAAAGTGTTGAACGATAAGTCGCTGCTAAAAACATTGGCTTCGTCGCCAAAGCCAAAACAGGCTGATGAAACCGCGTCCTGAAAGTGATGATGAGAGAGAAAAATGGCTACTCAAGCAGAAACAACGAAACAGGCAGCCACGCAGGCCGCACCCCAGAACGACTTTAATGCTTTGTTAACTCGTGAATTTAAGCCGAAGTCTGATCAGGCTAAGAATGCGGTTGAAATTGCTGTAAAAACACTGGCAGAGCAGGCGCTAAGCACCTCGATCACCATGGCCGATGACGCCTATAAAAATATTGCTGCCATCATCGCCGAGATCGATATGAAACTCTCCGAGCAAATTAATCTGATTTTGCATCACGAAGAGTTTCAGCGACTCGAAAGCGCATGGCGCGGATTGCATTATCTCGTCTATAACACAGAGACTGATGAAAAGCTGAAGCTGCGTTTTATGGACATTTCTAAGAAAGATCTGCGCCGTGACATGAAACGCTACAAAGGGATTGCCTGGGACCAAAGCCCACTCTTTAAGCAAATTTATGAAGAAGAGTATGGACAGCTTGGTGGAGAACCTTACGGCTGTCTGGTAGCAGATTACCATTTCGACCACAGTGCGCCGGACGTGGATCTTCTCTCCTCAATCGGTAAAGTGGCGGCTTCTGCCCATACGCCTTTTATTACCGGTGCAGCCCCATCAGTTATGCAGATGGATTCCTGGCAAGAGCTGGCAAATCCGCGTGATCTTACGAAAATCTTTACCCAAAACCTGGAATATGCGGCTTGGAACTCGCTGCGGCAGTCAGAGGATTCTCGTTATATCGGCCTTGCTATGCCACGCTTCCTGGCGCGTTTGCCATATGGAATCAACACTAATCCTGTTAATAATTTTAATTTCGAAGAAACTACCGACGGTGCCGATCATAGCAAATATGTGTGGTCCAACGCCGCTTATGCGATGGCGGTGAATATCAACCGTTCGTTTAAACACTATGGCTGGTGCACTATGATCCGCGGTGTAGAAAGCGGTGGCGTGGTGGAAAATCTCCCGTGCCATATCTTCCCGACCGATGATGGCGGTGTGGACATGAAGTGCCCAACAGAAATTGCTATTTCAGACCGTCGTGAAGCTGAGCTGGCGAAAAACGGCTTTATTCCGCTGGTGCACCGAAAAAACACCGACTATGCGGCCTTCATTGGTGCCCAGTCGCTGCAGAAACCTTCTGAATATTATGACCCAGACGCAACAGCAAATGCCAATTTGTCTGCACGCCTTCCTTATCTATTCGCCTGCTCGCGTTTTGCGCATTATTTGAAGTGTATCGTGCGCGACAAGATAGGCTCGTTTAAGGAACGTGAAGATATGCAACGCTGGCTAAACAACTGGGTGATGAATTATGTAGACGGTGACCCGGCAAACTCATCGCAGGAAACGAAAGCCCGTCGCCCTCTGGCTGCAGCCGAAGTAGTGGTTGAGGAAGTTGATGGTAATCCCGGTTATTATCAGGCGAAATTCTTCCTGCGTCCTCACTTCCAGTTGGAAGGTTTGACGGTGTCATTGCGTATGGTGGCTAAATTACCATCGCTGAAAAACGTTACACGCTGAGGTAATTCAAAAAGCTTGCCTGACTCTGGAAATATAAATTAAGAATAATCAGTTCATTATTCTTTAAGGTGTGGTCACGCCCGCTATTCATGCGTGACGAAAATGTTGTAGAGAATTTTCATCATAAGGAAAGTATTGCTACAACTTAATTTTAACGTTGCACCCTGTGTGACACTCTCAAATGAGCGCTGAAAAGGAAATATTATGGCTCAGGATATGTTTATTAAGATTGATGGCATCGAAGGTGAGTCTCTTGATGCTACCCATAAAAATGAAATTGAAGTGCTTGCGTGGCGTTGGGCCAGCTCACAGCACTCAAATATGCACAGCGGCTCAGGTGGCGGTTCCGGTAAAGCCACGGTAGAAGATTTCTGCTTCGAGCACTACGTCGATAAGGCCAGTACTAACTTACTGGGCTATTGCCTGTCGGGTAAACACATCAAAGAAATTCAGTTTGTTATTCGTAAAGCCGGTGGCGAACCACTGGAATATCTGACGCTGAAATTTAATGATGTGATTATTACTAACGTTGAAACTGCGGGTTCCAGCGAAGATGAGACGCGTCCACGTGAAAGAGTGACCTTCGCCTTCACCAAGCTCACTCAGGATTATGTGATGCAGAATGCTGACGGTGCCAAATCCGGCGTTATCTCAACCAGCTACGACGTTAAAGCTAATCTGCGCAGTTAATATTGTTTGGTTGTCACTGAGTTTTGCCGCTTCGGCGGCAAAACTTTCTCATGGCTGGAGAAGCGGAATATTTCTCTTTGCTATTATCACGCGCTGATTCGTCATAGTTGTTCAGGAAATAAATTGGGTGGGTAACGATATGTTTTACAAAGCAGAAGTAAATAATTACCAATTAGCTATTGTGAAATGCTTGCTGATTATCATATTGGGATCTTCATTACTTTCCTGCAGCACTGAAGATAAATCACCCGGTGATAGTGAAATAAAAATTAATCTTGTGGCAGATCAAGATATCAATCCTAACGATAGCGGTCATCCGGCACCACTCAACATATTTATATATAACGTTAAAGAACCCGATGTTTTTATCAATGCAGATTTTTTTGAAATTGTAGAAGGAAATAGTAAGCCCCTACAAGCCGCTATATCAAAAGTGTACGAGGCTATTCTACAGCCAGGTGAGTTGCGTAACGTTACGATTAAGCTTGACGGTAACAGTAGAATGCTAGGTTTCATTGGTGCTTATCGTGATTTAAATGATGCCATCTGGCTAGCAACATGGACGCTACCAGAAAAGCGTCTATCGTGGTGGGAAAATCTACTCAGCAATAACTCGCTGACACTGCAGGCTCATTTCCAAAAAACAGCAATTACAATTAAAAAAGTGGATTAAACCATGAGAACGAATAAAGTCATCTGGAGCGAAGGGCTGTTTCTACGCCCTCAGCTTTTCCAACAGCAAGAGCGCTACTTTGAATATTTCGCCCATAAAAGAGCGTCGACCCTCAGTCCCTTTTTTTGGGGATTTTCGCAGTATGAAATCGATCACGAGGCTTTGTCATATGGCAAGCTAGTCCTTGGAATCGTTCGCGGCGTCCTGCCCGATGGCACGCCTTTCGATGTCCCCGATCATGCAGATTTACCCGAGCCACTGACTATATTGCCTGAACACTTGGGCAAAATGATCTATCTGGCGGTGCCTCTGCGTCTCGACAACAGCGATGAAACAATCTTCAGCCAGCATGATGCCAGCTCGTTGGCGCGGTTCAGAGCACATGAAGCCGAGCTCTGCGATACCAACGCGATTCGGCAGGGGCCGAAACCTGTACAGATTGCCCAACTGCGACTAAAGCTGGTATCTGAAAATGAAATGACTGAGTCATGGATTGGGCTTCCGCTCACACGCGTTAAAGCCATTCAGCCTGATGGTAGTGTGCTGCTTCACACGGACGACTATATACCGCCGGTAACCGGCTATGCTGCAAATACTTTGCTGAGTAAATGGCTTACACACCTGAACGGTCTGTTAAAAATGCGAGCCGGTATGCTGGCTAATCGCCTCTCTTCCTCTGACGGAAAAGCCAGTGCCAGCGCTGAAATTGTTGATTATCTTTTGCTCCAGATCTTTAACAAATACGAGCCTATTCTCGATCACTTACGTCATGTACCTGAGTTGCCGCCCATTGTACTTTACGAGGAACTGGCAAAGCTTGCGGGCGAGCTTTCGACTTTTGTGCGGACCAATACGCGGCGTCCGAAGCCTGCGCCGGGATACGATCATGCTCAGCTTTATCCCTCGATTCGTCCTTTAGTTAATGATGTACACGATCTGCTCAACCAGATTTTAGTTCGCGCTGGCCAGCTAATCGACCTTCATGCTAAAGGAAACGGCGTTTGGGCGGCTTCAGTACTACCGAATGAGCTCAGTTCATTCTCTAACCTGGTGCTTGCCGTTCATGCTCAGTTGCCGATGGATGTGCTGCATCAGCAATTCCAGGCCCAAGTCAAAATCAGCGCGCCACAACAGTTGCATGAGCTGGTGCGTTCCCATTTGCCGGGTTTGGGCCTTCAGGGGCTTCCCGTGCCGCCCAGGCAAATTCCTTACAGTACCGGATATGTTTATTTCGAGTTGCTTAAAAACGGGCCTTTCTGGGAAAAAATCTCCGCAAGCGGTGCGCTGGCACTGCATGTTGCCGGACAATTTCCTGAATTGAAACTTGAACTTTGGGGAATTCGGGCCTGATGAAAGACGAGACTAATCAACAGGAAACGCGAGGGGGGGGGCAGGGTGAAGATATATCTCCTCAGGCGCTTGGCCGTTTTCTTCTCGATGATCAAGGTGACTGGATACACGAACCGGAAGTGACTTCAACGGCTCAAAGTCACGCAGTTTTAAATGAAAAACCTACTACAGGATATGACCAGGCAATAAGAAGTGAAAGCGTACAGCAGCGCATTATCAAGGTTCTTGCTGCTGAGAATCCGCTGCTTGAGGCCGCTCAGCCCTTACTGCGCGCGCTTAGCGATATGCCGGAACACATTAGCAATCTGGCGTATGTTGAGAGCCTTAAAAACACGCTTAAGAGTCAGATTAAACTCTTCGGTATCGTCTGCGATGAAGTAAATATACCCTGGAAAAAGATGGCGATAGTTCGCTACTGCCTGTGTACTGCGCTTGATGAGGCGGCACTAACCGTACCGTGGGGGCTGCAGGCTGGCTGGTCGCAGAGCAATCTGCTTAATCACTTTGAAGGGGATAACGACGGTGGTAATAAGTTTTTCCTGCTTATTGGTCGCCTGTCGATTAACCCGACCGAGTTTGCTGACGTACTGGAGGTTCTGCTGCGCATTCTTGGCCTGGGTTTCGAGGGGCGCTACAGCGTTATAGAGGACGGAGATCGTAAGCTTACCAGGATCCGTCAGCGCCTGTTGACGCTTGTTCAAAGTACGCGTAACACCACACAGCCTATTTTGTCGCCGCATGGTCTGCAGCCTTACGGCACGGTCCGACGTGAAAAATTCATTGTCCCTGTCAGAATTACCGCGCTTTGTGCGGGCATTCTGATCACCTCGGTCTTTATCTCGTGTCAGTACTTATTGCAGGTTAAAACTGAAAAGATAATTAACGGGATCAATGCGATGAAGAACGTTGATGCCATCAGGCCTCAGGTGAAAATGCGACTCAGGTTGAGCAGCTTGCTTCGCAACGAAATCCAGCGGCAACTGCTTAGCGTCGAAGAAACGCTGAAACTAAGTAAAGTCGTTCTGAAAGGCGATTCACTATTCTTATCCGGCTCAACCAAAGTACAACCTGAAATGATCAATGTAATTGAACGCGTCGCCCGTGAAGTTCGTCGCGTAAACGGAGATCTTTTGATTGTCGGTCATACAGACGCGAGGCCGATCAGCCGACCGGGCTTACCTAATAACGTAGTGCTTTCTGAAAAACGGGCCTACGAAGTCGCTCGCTATTTTATCGAAGCAGGTATACCGGAGAGCAAAGTAAAAGTTGAAGGGGTGGGGGGGAGTCAGCCGATAGCCTCCGATGCTACCGCTCAGGGACGGGCGAAGAATCGCCGCGTAGAGTTTTTTGTCACGTATTAAAGAGAGCGACAATGTCTTATCTGAATAGAGTCTTCGCGGCGCGTTCTTTTAAAACGCTTCTGAATATCAGCTTTATCGTGCTAGTCGTTGCCGCTATATGGTTCCTCGGACCCTATTTAGGCTTCGGCGATTCTCGGCCGATGCTTAGTGTAGAGTCACGCCTTATTTTTATCTTTTTGGCAGCATTTTGTTTGTGCGGACTTTGGCTACATTGGCCAATTTTCATCATGGCAATAACGACACTCTGCGTGGTTATCTGGGTGCTCGGGCCATTCCTCCTTGTGGGTGAAAAGCATCCGCTTGAGCTGGTTGGTATCAGGTTGTCTGCCATAGCAGTCATGTTATTAGTGGCACTGCTTTACGGTCTGTGGTTGCTGCTACTGAAACTGAAAGACAACCCAAAACTGCTAGATAAATTCGCATTTGGTAAAGAGACTCCGGTCGAAAATGATCATTCTGAAGCGACAGCTGCTATTGGCAATGCGGTTGGCTACGTTAACAAAAACCGCGGCACGCTCTCTTTTTTCCAGCGTATGATTTTAGCGCGAAAGCCGCTCGATCTTTTGCCGTGGTATATCATGCTTGGCACTAATGATGCCGGAAAAACTTCGGCAATTCTGTCCTCCGGACAGAATTTTCCGGTACCGGAACAGCTTAATCAGGTGGGGAAAGCCGCTGAAAAAACACAAAACTGTAAATGCTGGTTCGCCAATGATGCCATTTATGTTGATACGGCAGGTAAATACGTTAGTGAACCTGAGCAAAACCTTAGCGAATGGCAAGCGATACTCAAAGCGTTAAAAAAGCATCGGCCTGTCAGGGCACTGAACGGTGCCATCGTAACCTTTTCTGCCGCTGATCTTTTGGGACGAAGCACTGCTGACCTTTTTGAGCTGGCGGCAAGCCTGCGTGCCAGAATTGAGGAACTCCGTCTGATGTTGGGCGTGCGATTTCCTGTCTATGTCCTCCTTACGAAACTCGATCAGCTTCCAGGTTTTGCCGAATATTTCAGGATATTAACGGAGCTTGAACGCGAACAGGTGTGGGGTGTTACTTTCCCTTACGGCGACGCGCGTTCCGCGCCTGTGTCTGAACTGAGCGTACAAATTAAAAAAGAGCTGTTGCTACTGGAAGAACGAATTGAGCGAGAAATGATATTCCGTCAGCAGGAAGAATACGACAACCGCGATCGCAAAAAAATGTATGCCTTGCCGCAGGACTTCCATTTACTGTCCGGCTTAGTTGCGGAGGTGGTTCATAACATTTTTTTTCCTCCCGCTACAACGAGTCCCAGAACTATAACCTGCTGCGTGGGATTTATTTCTGTAGTAGCCATCAGCCAGGCGATTTAAGCCTGGTGAATAACCAAAGCATTATGAGTAAGTGGTTCAACTATGTTGAACAAAAAACGCCGTCGGTGATGGCAACCCTGACAGCCCATCAAAAAGACAGAGACTTCCTTATTAGCGATGATCCATATGGACGTCAGTACTTCCTTAAGCAGTTGTTTAGTGACGTAATCGTCAAAGACAAGGATCTGGCGCGGCATAATCTGACTAACGAATCAAAGTTTCGTTTACAGCGTTCACTTGGCCACATGATTAGCGTTGTCATCGCCTTTATCCTGTTGAATGGTTTTTATAACAGTTACTGCAACAATGGTGAATATCTGGGCGAGGTGAATACGCGTATTGCTGATCTAGGCAGCAAAGTAAATCAGTTTGTCAGTTCATCAAATGACAGTTTGCTGCCGCGTACCTTAATGTTGGCGCAGTCTCTGCCAGAGTATGCCTCTCTGAATGTTTTAAACCCAACTCTTGACTGGCGATATGGCATGTACACCGGCAAAGCTGTGGCTGAGGCCTCAGGTTCACTTTATAAATATTTTCTTCAGCGCCTGCTGTTACCACAGATTGAGCAGCAGGCCACTCTGGCATTGAAGGATGCGATTGATAGCGGAAGACCTGAGCGTATTTATGCGCAGCTTAAAACGTATTTACAAGTATTTGGGCAGGGTGAATTCGATCATGATTTTCTGACAGAAAGCATCACCAATCTGTGGGAAGCCCGAGGGAAGCTTCAGGCATATGGAGAGCGCCAGATCTTTGTTTCTCATGTGAAAAATCTGCTTTCTTCTTCGGACTGGCTACGCTATGGCCAACCCGTTGACGACGGGTTGGTGAAATCCGCTCGCACCTTACTGCGGCAGCAGGATTTGGCCAGCCGGCTTTATGAACGTCTCAAAGACCTCGCTGCCCCTGATGCGCCCGTGGACTTAACGCTCAGTGACATGGTGAATTCACACTCAGGTGGGCTTTTCTCCATCATTGATGAACACGCTGAAACCTCCATTCCAGGCTTATTTACCCGCGCAGGCTATTACGATGTGTTTAAAAAAAAAATTGAGCTAAGCCTGAATTTGCTGGCGCGTGAAGATGCCTGGGTCTTAAGGAATGACGATGAACAGAGCAGCCAAAAAGCAAAGCCGTTGGCAAAAACTGTCACCAAAGACATGATGTTTAACCCGATAAAGCAGCAAGTTTTGGCGCTCTATCTCAATGACTACACTCAGTACTGGCAGAATTTTCTCAGCAATATTCGTATCAAAACGAATGTGTTAGCGCTGGGAAACAGTACTACAGGAGCGGCGGTAGATATTTACATGATGCGGGTGCTGAGTTCGTCTGATTCTCCGCTAGCAAATCTGGTAACACGTGCGGTTTATGAAACCACGCTGCTCGGGAAAGATTCTAAATTGCAGCTCGATAAAATAGCCAATGAAGGACAGGTTCTACATGCCGTTGCTAAGGTAAGCCTGGCCTACGCCGCGTTGGAAAAAAAACTGCTGCGAGAGAAAGTGGATGACCACTTTTCTTCCTTACGCGAGTTTGTGACTGGCAGTCGCGAACCGGATGAGGGGAATCGAAACGCGGGGCCAGGTACAGAGCTAAGTAAGCTGCTTGGTGCGTTAAGCGAGCAGTATACATTGTTCGTTATTTACGAAGATGCACTGAAGAACGGTAATGTCATGGCGCTTTCCAATACAGCCAGAAAAATCAGCGCGGAGGCACAAACCTGGCCTGACCCATTCCCCAATTTGATTTCCCCACTGCTGGACGGAGCATGGATGCGAGCCAATCAGGAAGCCATTGCTAAAAGCAGCGAAGAGATTGATGAAAAAATTGGGCGTGTTTGCCGTGCAACCATTCAGGGGCGTTACCCATTTGCCTGGAGCCAGCGTGAAGTAAAGGTTTCTGATTTTGAGAGATTTTTTTCCACAGGTGGTTTGGTTGACGAGTATTTTAAAAAGCACCTCGAGAACAGGGTGGACACCTCTTCACATCCATGGCGTTTTAAGGGCGACTCAAACACCAACGAAGCTTCGCTTGAGGTATTCGAACAGGCTGCGGAAATTCGTGACGCGTTCTTCCAGTCTGAGAGTGGGCGCAAACTCTCAATAACTTTTAATTTTGCCGTGCCATACCTGGATCCTGCAATCACGCAACTTAACATGAATTTTGACGGCAAACAGGTGAACTATGCCCACTGGCCGGTTGCTCCTGTTTCTTTATCCTGGCCTTCATCACACACGACATCAAGAATCAGTATGAATGCGAGACCAGGTGTGACAGCGGGAAACTCGTCCCTAAGTTTCAGCGGGCCTTGGGCTTTATTCCACTGGATGGATAGTGCTAACGATATGTTAACCACTGGAGGAGATGAAGTTGTACTGGTTTACAAACTGGATTCGCGGCGTGCAAATATCCAGGCCTCAGGTCTGACATATAAAGAAGCCCCGGTCAGGGATCTCTTAAAAGCGTTTCGCTGTCCAGGGGAGAATGAATAGCCATTGCCACCATTCGTCAGAGGAAAATATATTGCTACGTCTGTTTTTACTTGTTGATGAGTCAAGGATTAGTCTGTTTCACAGGATGGGAAGAAAGCAACGAGAGGTGCGTTCAATTATTACAAAACAAATTTTGCCTGTCATTAGCTCCTCATTACCAGAGGATTTTCTACCAGAACACTATCCATGGTGCTTTGTCATTTCCTCACCTTCAACGTGGGGGGGCAACGCTTTTAGCGGTGCTTTTATGCTGAGGCCTGGAAAAGGAGGTGTGCCGTCTCTGATTATTATTTATGGCGAAGCCCGTTGGCCGTGGCTGAAGAAAAACATGCAGAATGATTTTCCACTTACGTTTTGGGCATCAAGGTTTTTAAACAATGTTTCCGATTGCGATATGGCCGAGAAAAACTGGCACTCGCTTTCACAATGGGTAAAAGCACTGGATCGATCATATTGGACGATCTGGGAAAAGCTGATGCTGGCACCCGCTTGGCAATTCAAGAATCATTCTCAGGTTTTATTGAAAGAGGGTTCAAAGGAAGACTATCTCATTCAAAACCATGATGGTATTGAGACTATGCCATGGAAGAACTGGCCCGAGTGTGTTCAGCAGGAGGCTGGTATATGGATTTGGCGCCAAAGTCGGCACAGAAAAATATTGGATTCTCAGAGGATCCCTTTACAACGCGATGAGGCTAAATCGCCTGACGCACCTTTATGATTTATTGAATATAATTGGGTTTTTATATGTCACGAACTCTTGAATTAAGTAGCCCGGCTATGCCTACGCTGCTTGGGGAACCGGCGTTGGTTATCTCGAAGCTGGAAGGGGAGGAGTCGCTTTCTTCACTCTACAGCTACATTATTACGGTCAAAACGCCGGCTAATTCACAGATACCCTGGCAGTCAGCTTCTAATGTTGACCTGAAATCGCTCATTGGCAAAGAGATGACGGTTCATATTGAACTTGATGGGAATGGTTTAGGAGACGTTAACGGTCTCGGTCAGGATATTCGTGAAATTTCCGGCATGGTTCAACGTGCGCGATACATTGGCCGCGACGGATACCAGGCGCTGTATGAAATTATTCTTTGCCCTTGGCTGTATCTAGCTGAACTGACCGCTGATTTTAAAATTTTCCAGCAAAAGTCTGTAGTGAATATTCTGGATGAAGTATTAGGTGATTATAATTTCCCTTTTGAGAAGCGCCTTGCCGGGAATTATCCGCTACTTGACTTTCAGGTCCAGTATGGAGAAACCGATTTCAATTTCATTGAACGACTCATGGAGGAGTGGGGGATCTATTGGTTCTTCGAGCATAACGAAGGCAGGCATAAGCTGATCCTCGTGGATAACGTCGGTGCGCATAAGCGATTCTCCAGCGAGGCTTATCACGTTATCCACTATGCCCCAGATCTTCCCAAAATGGATCAGGAATATATCAGTCAGTTCCATTTTCAGGAAACCATTACGTCCGGAAAATGGGTAACCAATGACTATGATTTTACTAAATCACGCGCAGACATTATGGCGCTGGACAGTAAACCGAGAAAGACGAGCTTCAACCAAATGGAGATCTTCCACTGGCCAGGAGACTACGAACGGCCGGATATCGGCGAGCATCTTGCTCGCGTCCGTATGGAGGAACGTGGTGCTTTAGGCTCTCGTTGTGAGGGTTCCGGTGAGCTCCGTGGGATTGTCTGTGGTTGTGACTTTGAGCTTGTCAACTATCCCATTCAAAAGGCCAACCGCGAGTACATTGTGCTTCGCAGCCATCTGCTAGTTGAAGAAATCGATCAGCTCTCTTCACACGATGAATTCCGATACAGCTGCAACTTTACCGTCCAGCCAACGACCAAGATTTATCGTCATCCGATGACGGTGGCAAGGCCAAAAACCAGTGGTCCGCAAACGGCTATAGTTGTTGGGCCTCCGGGAGAAGAGCTCTGGACAGATGAATATGGTCGGGTAAAAGTCCGTTTTCTTTGGGATCGCTATGGTAATAATCGAGAGTCGGACTCTTGTTGGCTGCGAGTTAGTCAGGCTTGGGCAGGCAACAATTTTGGCGGGATTTATATTCCCCGTATTGGTCACGAGGTCATTGTTGATTTTATCAATGGCGATCCTGATAGACCACTCATTACCGGTAGTCTTTATAACAACGTTACCATGCCGCCATGGGATCTCCCGGTTAATGCGACGCAAAGTGGGCTGGTTAGTCGTACCGTTGGGGGAGGTCGTAGCAATTTTAACGGTATTCGTTTTGAGGATAAGTCTGGTCAGGAGCAGTACTGGGAGCAGGCGGAACGCAACATGAGTCGCCTGACGAAAGGGAGTGAAGACCAGACGATTGGTATGAACTCTAACGTCAACGTCGGCCTGTCACGCAATCTCTTTGTGGGCGCCGACTACATGTCTAATGTCATAGGTAGCAGTAGCGCGCTCATTGGTGCAGCTTTGGCGATTCAGGTTGGAGGGAATCAGAGCGATAACGTAGTTGGGGCTAAAGGCATCAATGTCGGCGGAGCATTTATGACAGCGGTTGGGGGTTACCATTCGCTTTCTGTTGGCGGTGCGCATCAAGTTAACGTTGGCGGATACCACTCTCTTGCTGTTGGGGGGGCAAGCACAATGTTTGCTGGTGGCGCGATGACGCTTTCATCTGGGGGAGAACTGGTAATATCCGCAAAAAAAATCAAAATCGTTGGTTCAGACCAAGTTATTATCCAGAGCGCAGAAGTCGATATTAATCCGGGAGACTGTGGTAACAATTGCGGCGGCGGCGGCGGCGGCGGCGGCGGCGGCGGTATAATTGGTTTGCCCGGATTACCTGCAATCTCGGCGTTACTTGGGGTAATTATTCCATTGCCAGCAATCCCCATACCAGAAAAACCTCTTCCAACGGAAGCGCCAACGGAAGCGCCAACGGAAGCGCCAACGGAAGCGCCAACGGAAGC
>Ga0058701_10001318_pt1 | contig 17447 bp, 9 predicted proteins | sample AgamicOrMae_FD_97039 | JGI IMG/M metagenome (GOLD analysis project Ga0058701, IMG submission 97039) | Agave microbial communities from Guanajuato, Mexico - Or.Ma.e | ecosystem: Host-associated > Plants > Phyllosphere > Phylloplane/Leaf | place: Guanajuato, Mexico | collected 2012-06-04
GAACTTGCTTTTCCGACCTCTTGTGTTCTACCTTTCGTGGCCAAATCGAGCAAATCGACCACGGAGTCATAAACCTAAAATCGGTCCACCTAGCGACAACACGTTGAGCATAGCGATACCGAAGAGAGCCTAAGGCAACTAACCTCCCGGGTTGAAGTATCCATGAAATGTCCATGGTATATACATGTGCCGAAAAATCCATTCCTTCCAAAATACTCGAATGGACATCCATGGTTCATGGATATTGCATAGACGCATGGATAGCCGTTTATGTATTTCCAGTAAATGGATTATTCGGCATGGATATCGCATGGACACTTTAATCCGAGCCAAGGAGGTGGCAAGAGTCTCAGCGATAGTTTAACATAAGCTAGGTCATGTTGTATGCTCTATGCTTCGCTCCATTGTAGCTCTGCTCTAGTGACCAGGGGAAACAAGAGATAGGATGTGCAACGTTTGACATTTATAGAGTACATCAATGTCTGTGAATTTTCGTATTCAGTCGCGGTCTTTCATTACTTTTTCCAGGTTATTGAGAGCGAAAAGGCGGAATTCGCGTTCATTCACAACGCAGCGCACCTGCGTTACGAGATCTCGAAAAACTGTAATCTGACTGAAGTCGGTGAGCTTTTTGCCGAGCAGCCGTACGCCGTGGCTGTTCAACAGGGGAGCTACCTGCAAGAGGAGATCAGCAGAAGGTGAGCTTAGAAAGTCACAAGCCAATCTCACGGATGAGGTCTCTGTCGCATCTCATCTTACTTTTGCACCCTCTTCAGAAACGTCTCTGGAAAAACTTCCGCTCTCATTTGTGAATATGATATTTTAAGACATCTTTTTTTCTATGTGGAATAAAGTGACTTGAACGGTTATTGTTTTATTTAACTGTGAGTCGGCGTTCTATTTTTAGGATTCTGGATCTTCAAAAAGACCGTTATTTTGAAACGCTCAATGCGAAGTACTGGAATTCCTCGGGGCTTGCTAACTGCCCGAATGCTGATGATAATGAGGGCATCACTCTAGAGAGCTTGGGTAAGTAACCGAGTTTGGAACTTTTCGTACCGATTCAAGTAGTGCTTAATGGAAGCCCTCTTCGTAGATAAAACAAACTAGATCTCAGCAGGTTGTTCTGTTCCCTTGCTTTAAGTGGCACTCTGTGCGAAGATGTGCAAGTAAGGGAGTTTTAGCGGCGAACATTCTTTCGTTTCTCTTTCTTTTAATTTTGCGCGAAACCTCGCATGGCTCCAAGTCTGCGCAAAACAAATAACACGGTTCACGAATGTGCTTCTCAAAATGAACATTAGCGGCGGGGGAAGAGGGGAGGTACAAGTGGGTGTAGGAATTTGCTCTCCTGTAATGACATATTTTCCTCTTTTAAGACATCACTCTTTCCCTCTTTATTTTAAGGCTGCATTTTTGACCTACAAGGCTGTTTTTCGTCTTGCAGCCAAGCGGAGCGAAGTAAAGTAAGCACAGGCTTCCTAACTCAACCTGATCGTTGCTTAGTTCTCGGGGGCTGCAGCCTGTCAACGAAAATCCGTTGCCGGCTATTGAGCTGGATATACGCGAGGCATAACGCTACGCACGTAACCCAGTCTTACATGACATAGGCTAGCCTATAACATAACCTGACCTGAACAGTTGCATGACCCTAATTCTCATAATGACATGTGAGGTTCAATCGGTGGAACACAAAACAGTCTTACAGGTCAGTTACCTTTTAAACTGAGAGTGGGAGGTAATCCTTTCATAACTTTCTCATACCATATTAATTTTGAAGAACGTGATGACTTTCTCACACCATTAACTTAGAAGAATGTATCGTTTAAAACGACTTCAACTCTGGACCACGTGGAAGGCCAGGTGAATCTTGAAAGAGAGTCCGTTACTTTTCTGAGTCAAATATCACGACCAGAATCGTATGCCAATAAATTTAAAAAAAAAAGAAATACAAGAAATTGCCTTGCTCTTCAATAAAATTGTCATGTCCGATAATGAGTCCCAGGCGACGCAATAATCGTCTTTTTTGCGACCTCTTCTCTCCGGGAGATTGAGTGTTTGCGAGGCAGAGATGCATTTAATTAGCGTTTGTATTTCAAGCATTTCGAAAGTGGTTTCTCGAAACGTTTCCACAGCACATGCATGACTTTTAATTTTTATCATGTTACTTAGAAACGAAATTAACGCTTTTTCCAAGCTATGCGTGTATTTTCCAAGTCTAAATTGTCAAAGGGACGATGTTATTTGAAAGACCAATTTTTCTTACTGCGCTGAAACGAATACTAAAACCTCATTCCTCACTTTATTTTATCAATTCCAAGAAGTTTCACACAACAAATTTTAATTCATTTTGAATTCCAAGGATGCTCAAGGTCAAATGACGTACTTTGTGGGTGTGTATCGTACAAATGAGATGCTTTTATTGTGCTTTTTGGGCCAATGAACTTTTACGGCCGGGCGACTCTTAAACGTACCCCTCACTTAAACTTTAACTGCTCTGCTCAGTGATGGCGTCATCGTAGGTCGCAAGTCGAACCCTTCAAACTGTCGGAAACTTTCAGGAGAGGAAGGTTCATCGAAAAGAATTGAAGTAAATATTCCCCAATGGCTAAGACAGAACTTTTGTACTTACAAGAAAAAGTAAAACAAAATTGTTATCAATTTAAGCTAAATACTTATAAAAATCGGGTAAAATCTAAAAGTACCGGTAGATGCGATGAATTGAACTTTATGCGAGACAAGGAAGAGGAGAGTATACGAGAAGAAAATCGTTCAAACAGCTGACGTTCATTTTTCGATTTAATATCAACGTAAAAAAAAACAAATAATACAGCTTCTGATTATTTGATGTTTCAATACACAAGCCATATAGTTAAATGTTTATTATATTCAATTGATGCTCAGAGGATTTTGGACAAAGACGATTGACTTTCAAATTTCTCAGAGCTCGCGTAACTTTCAGGGCTCATCCATACACATCGTGTGTGGTTTTCAAGATGGCGTATCAAGAGTGTCAAGTGATAAGAGGCATGATCTTGCAACTGTTCGGAGAAGCGAAAGACATTGTCACAGTTACTCATTTTAACAAACCTGACTTAGGTGCTCCCAATCAGAAATAGTTGGTGGAATCGACGTCGATTCGACGTCGATTCCACCAGATCATTGATGTAATTGAGTCGATTTTATTTTTTTTTCAAATTTCCAGCGAACCTTTACTTGGTTTAAACTGCGTTAAAGAGTGTTTTCCCGAGAGTAGTGTCACTTTTTTACAATACAAGAAAGGTCAAAAGGTCTTATGCCTTTTCGAAGTCTAAACAACGCCAAAGTGACAAGTTTATCGAAATTTGGTCGAACTTTCCAGTGCGATTTCGTCAATTTCGATTTTTTCGACCCGCTTCGACGTCGAATTGACGTCGATTCGATCAACCCTTTCTCACTGGGATGCTCCTAGCCTGAAACTTGAGCCTCAATATTTTTTAGTAAAATGCGTAGCTTTAACAACTGCGTAAATGCTATTAATGCAGTTTTCATTAGCGTGGAGCGTGGGAGACTTTTAGCCATGGCCTCCCGGACCAAAACTAGTCGTGGCGCGGAGCAGTGGGTGGGCGAGTGTTGGTGGGAGGGACCCTCGCATCCAGTGTTAAAGATTGAATTTTCCGCCCTGGCGGTCCAAACCTTTTGCCTCATTATGTGGATTAGTTACCGCGTGGGTTAGGAAAACGTCGTGTCCATTAGCTTTACATGACCTAACTTAAGTGCCGTTTTCCTCACACCACCGTAGATCCACGTAAAAATGTCCTGTGCCGCTCCGCTCGACTGTCACCTAGCTTGATGATACTTCTTGGCCGCAACGCCGCAGAGGAGTAAGCGGCATCAGGCTTGTTGCTAGGTTGGATTAATTTAAGGTATATGCCTTGTGCCTCGCTCTCGTCAGCTTGGTGATAAGCGATGGAATACAAGAGCTCGACGTTTGATTTTTCGAGTAACACAGTGGTGCCAACTCTTGCGGAGCGGGGTGAGGGTAGGCAACCGGACTTTTCGCGCGTACGGAGTGTTGCCGATGTTTACTTCGACAGGGGCTCGCGCCTCGCCGTGATATGAGCGCCATAGCTGTCGGACAAAAAAGTGAAAGCAAGCGTCCCTTATCCTCATATGGGAGAATCTATTGTATTGGTCAACTCCCTTTTCTGGATAAATCCTCTTAGCCTTTGGTCTGAATGGAGCGTCGTTTCGTTCGGAAACATTATCGTCGGCTGTCCTCGTCCGCCACAAAAATGCGGCCAGTCATGCATTGTCCATTCTGAAGATCGCTTTAGAATGAATGAAAGGCATCGTCTCGGAAATGAGACCAGGGCTGCCACAAGAAATCAGGGGAAAATCCTGGAATATCAGAGAATAACAAAGTTAGGGGAATGCCAGGGAAAAAATCGCTTTGTAAAAAAATCTTATCTATAAAATCGGAAATGATAAGAATGGACTGATTGAAAATATCAGGGGAATTCGGAAAGATGTCAAGGGAATCAGGCAGTTGTCAGGGAATTCGAAAATAGGAGTTTCTTGGCGTTCCTGGTCTGAGACGCTCCTCATGGCATTGCTGCACGAAATACAGAATTTCTTTTTGCGATTTTTTATAAACAGCTGACCATTTAACCTACGGGGGAAAAAAGCTCCATCCTTCCAAATGGGTTGTTCTGTTGATTTTAGGCGAGGAACCTTCGACCTCATAACACATAGACGGTAGTATCCCGTCGGAAAAATCATTTTGCGGATAACATGTGAAAATTAATTGGAAGTGACTATCCACACGCTACCCTATTTTAAATGTGTTAGGTTGGTTTCCCTGCGTTCAATAGTCACCTCCGATTTAAAATACATTCTGTTGGTATCCGTTCAAGTCTCCTCTTTGTCAACATAGGCGTGCGAATAGAACCAACCAAATAAATTTGGCCGCGGAGAAGAGAAACTGAAAGCGTTCAAGATTCCGAAGGAAGTTCAATCACAGGCGATCGAATTTCGCTCCGAATTTTTTTACAGAAAAGCATTTTTGATGCTGTTATGAAGAATGATCGTTCGTGTGTTTCGATGACGGTGTTGCTATTGACCCGACATGCATCAACCCACTACCGCCCAGCGATGCCGTTTGGAAACAACAATTTATTTTAGAGGATCTTTTCAGTTCAGTATGGTCACAATTTTAAAATAATATCACCCCTCTGGAAACCGGAAATTTAATTATTTTGGCATTTTCCAGAGCTTAAAATTGCGGGTATTTAATGGAAAAAATGGGTTAATATAGGGAGACTTGAACGCTTGTAATCCAACCTAATACATTTTATATGGGGCAGTCGGGTCAACAGACACTCCCTTTCAATCATTCATTACCTATTCGAAGGTGGAAATTTTGATTTTCAAATGTATTGTGGGTGCACTTTAAATTTTAACTGTATGTTGTTTATTTTTCCCAGGTGGTGTTTTCATTGCAACACTGTTCGGTTTAGCTTTCGCAATGCTCACTCTGGCCGTGGAGGTGTTTTACCATCGGCGCAAACAGCGGCAGACCGCGGGGGGCAAAGTGGTGAACGTGCGGCCCGCGGACGATCCTGGCGACCCGGCCGTCGAGAACCTCGAGCGTCCTCCTCCAGGACCTGGCAACGTTATCGCCAAGAGTGTGCTCCTGACGCCGAGCCTGGCTTTCGCGAGCAACATGCCCAACCCGCAGGAGCAGCCTGTCAAACAGCGCACCAGGAGAAAGTCCAGGGGGCTTGCGGCGCCCGTTGCTCCAGAACTCCGAGGGACGCAAAACGTTTCCTACATTTCTGTTTATCCGAAAGATTACTTTTAGGTATGCCAAGTTTTACCTACATTGTGTGTTTGAATGGTGAAATTCTCCATCTTTTGTGTTCGACAATTCGTGGTCAAGGTGACCAGAGCGAGGTAAACTTACGTGATTTTGCCTAGGTTACAGTTGCCTAGCCTGATGTGGATTTCTTCTCCGCGGCAGAAATTGCAGATGAAGAGGAAGCCGTATGATATTTGGTGCGGTAGCGACGCACGTGACCTGTACCCCAACCTAAGTTATAATCAAGTTTCAATTTAACCCACTACCGCCCAGCAATGCCGTTCCGAAATAGAAAAAGTATTTTAGAGGATCTTTTCAGTTCAGTATTGTCACAATTTAAAAAAAAAAATATCACCTCTCTGGAAACACAAAATTTAATAATTTAGGCGTTTTCCAAAGCTTAAAATTGCGTATTTTTATGGAAGAAAAATCTTGTCAATTTCTTTAAATTTCACTCCATTACATTGGGCCGTTATGGGTTAACATACGCATAATGTCGTTAATCGTAATCCGATGAAAAATTAAACGACGGTGGAACATGAGAGATGGAGAATGCCACCTATCAAACTGACAATGACATTTTTCATGGTGGTTGTTCATTCGGAATCTCGGTGGATTCATCTACAATGGAAGGCTTATTTCAAGACTGAGTAAGGGAGTTTAATATGTACCGGTATCAAAGTAGTTATTTCTAGATGGTCATGCTGGAATCAGAAAAACAAAGGGATGAAAAATAAATTTAAATATGCTTTCCTAAAATACTTTCGATGGGCAAAAAAAATATCTCTCGGATGTTATAGATTTGCAGTGGACATTATCTTAAAATAAAATGAAGTAATACCTGTTCATTTCGCAATCAAATTGGACCTTTTTATAGTGTCCGTGCATGTACTATTTACTTTCACTATGCTTTTTAGCTGTTATGAATAGGTTGTGATATTAAAAATCATTCACTTACTTTGTCGGAGGAGCAAAAAAAAAAATAGGATGTTCTTTTATGCGTAATATTTCAATAATAAGGAACAATATGCCACTGCTCACGGGAAGACAGGCTCGGTACAAGCGGTGTCTTTCCCTGTACTCGTTATATGTTACCGTTACATACCAACCATACGGTTGAAGCCAAATAAAGTCTTAGCGGACGGGGAATGGGGGTTGAGCTAACGGTGAGTACTGTAAAATGGGGCAGTCAGGGACATTTTTGGCCGTTTTCCCTTTAGAACATTTTTATTTTTCGTCCGATTTCGTTCATACTTTAAATGTATATTCTCTTATACTTTCCCTGCATACCGATTTTTATAAAATTAAAATCGGGCATATCCCGGTATATGCATTTTTCGTATGAGGGCTGCGTACACGTTTAACATTCGATGAGCGCCTTCCTTCTTTCAAAACAACCTCTCCCTCCGGCCCTAACGAGACAATTACGTGTAAATGAAGACGTTTTCTAATATTACATATTTGGACCATGGCGCTGGTAAAATCTGCAAGAAGATTATCGTCTCTGAAACCTCCATGTGATTGGAAGTGAAGAACGTTCAAGTGGATTTAGTTTTCAGTACATTTTTTGCCGCATTAATTCTCACAGTTGCCAAAATAGATGCTATTTTTTTAAGTAAGGTAAAAACTAATTTTAATTTTTTCAAAACAGGTGTTGGTTTTATTTTCAGAGTTTTGTTCCCTACTTAATTCATTATTTAGTTCAAACCGTCAAGCGAAAACGCAGTCAACATGCGTTGGTAAAACGTCGTTGGACTGATGCGCAGAAATTCGTGTCCCAGCACAGTCCCAGACGGTTTTAGTTTTGGAGATCTAAGGTTGGCACCGCGAAACTCTTGAGTGAGTCGAGGATGCTGACGTGTCTTTCTTTACAAGGCCTAGCAGTAACTGTTTCGCGGTAAACCTGTTGATATGTCTGGCGATGCCAAGGCATGCGTCTACCAGTACTGCCGCCGTCAACTTACGAAAAATTTCCCTCTCGGACCACTATAACTTTTGTAACTGTGCAGATCATTTTTTGTTACGGTTCGTCGATTTCTTTTTGACGGCGTCTTGCAAAAGTGCCGCGGGCCCCGGGCGAAAAATATCCCGAGGTCATTTATTTGTTACCGCTAAGTGGGCTCATCAATTAAGCGTCTATTTGACGACCTGCGGGCATTTAGCTAACTAAGGTAGACGTCTATTTTCCAACGAAGCTTTTCTCCTGGCCTGGGAATCTTAAATCGTCGTAAAATCTTTTCAGAAATGATTTCGAATAAGAGACCGGTTTCATTTGCACCACTGTGTCTTGGATATTTGCATACCTAAGGATTCACGACGTGTCAAAAATCGCTATATCTGAATATATCATTGTTCGTATCGTTCACGTCGTTTTTGTTCATCTCACTTATTCGTTTGATGGCAAGAATAATACAATCAACGATGCACGCGGTCGAACACTGAATCGTCATCTTCGATGACCGTCTTTTTTTTTGTATCTATCGTAGACATGACTGTACACAAAAAATTATTTCAGGTAAAAAGGTATCCGTATAAATACAGTGGATTGCAAGTATATTTGCATTTTATTAGTCATAAATCAGTTTACAAATAAATAGTATTCACAAATCGTCTCACACACTATCAGACTATGTACATATGAAACATGTACTCAAAAAGCGTAAATCGAAAAAAAAGTTTCAAAATCGATCTTAACCTCAAAGGCCCACTGTCTTTTTCTTAGAAAAAATGTACATTGTAACAATTGTAGTAATATCAGTCAATATAAAATCTATCATCACAGAAAACATGAAAATATGCACACATAGTGTGCAAGTTATCCTCCGGTGAAGGAGTCTTGAGCAAATCAGATCCGTTTTCACGGCGGCGGCGAAGGCGCGTCATAGGCACGTCTCCTCGTTGCTGGCCATCCCCGCCGGCAGCGTGCCGCACTTCCTGTGGCCGTGCTCGTCGGGGAGGGGCCGCGCGCGGGACCGCCGCCGGCTGCGCCGACGCCGCCCCACGCTAGACGCGATGGACCCCTCGGACGCAGCGGCCCCGATGGCGCATCGCTCCCTGTCCACGAGCCCCAGGGGCCCCAACGGGCCGGGCCCCAACGGGCCGGGCCCCAACGGGCCGGGCCCCATCGGCCCATCCTCACCTTCGGTGACCGCCGACACGGACCTTTCCACGCCGCCGTCGCCCTGCCGCCGCGCACCCAAGTCCCCGTTGCCGTTCTGGAACGCCGCTCGGCGCTGCTTCCGGAAGAACCTGCGCGCCACACCGATCTGGTGCGCGTTGTAGAAGACCTCCACGTCCGCCGGGACGGCGGTGATGGCCGCCAGGTCCGCGGCGGACCGGATGGACTGGTTGAGCGGCGTGACCGGCGGCGGCGGGGTCGACGTCGGCAGCGGGGTGATCTGCACCGGCGTGGGCGGCGACATGGCGGACAGCGACGGCGGCGGGGAAATGGCCGGGGAGATCGGCGGGGGCACGTCGGACACCCCGCGGCCGCGCGACCGGCAGCTCAGGCTGCGCCAGTGCTGCCGGACGTCGCGCCGCCCGACGCAGTGCACGACCAGGATGAAGAGGCCGAGCAGCACTGCGGCGCACGCGTACACCAGCGAGAAGACGGTCACGGCGTCGGGCACGGCCGGCAGCAGCGGCGCGGCCGCGCTCAGCGCGCCGCCCGTCCACAGGACCACGAACAGCAGCAGGCTCCCCAGGGCCGCGCTCAGCTGCCCGGTCGGCGGGCTGTCGGCCTCGTCGTCGCTCCCCAGGAGCTGCACGTCCGCGGACAGCTGGCGCTTGGACGCGGCGGAGGCGGCCGAGGCGGCGATGGCGCCCGCCCGGCAGCGCACCAGGACGGCGTTCAGCAGGAGGTGCACGACGATGGCCACGGCGGGCACGCCCACGGAGAAGGCCGACGCGCTCGGGATGAGGAAGCAGTAGGCGGACGGCACGCTGTAGTGGCGCTGGCGCAGGTGCAGCGCGCCGCTCAGGCCCACCACCAGCGCCCCGACGCCCCAGCCCACCAGGTACAGGCCCACCAGCGGACGCGACTTGAGCCGACCCGTCTCCAACGACCCGTCGGACGCCTCCGATGACAGGGTGGGAGGCCGGCTCGGCTGCAGCTGATCGTGGAGGGTGCTGCAACAGAACCAAAGCACATTCACTACAAGGCTCGCATCAACACTTTGTTCCCTTTCCCTTGGGCAGACATAGCAGAAAATCAAGTCCAATTTTTAAGCTTTTTTAGTTCTGCGTGCCAGCAGAAGAGCCATGCCTTCTCCCTGGCGGCTTTTCGCGGACGACGTCCACAAAAGAAATCTATAAACGACTAATTCTCAAACATCCACTGCTTGCCGGTAAACTGCTTCCAAGTAAATACAGAGCAAGGAAGGTCCTTTACACCCACGAGTATAAAAATTATTTTACTCTGGGAAAAAAATATCTCGATATTGGTGGGATGCAATTGTCTCCCACAGAGCAGCGGTTTCAAGAAAATCCTTACCTCAAGCCAACCGCCATCCATAGGATAACGCTCAGCGAAAAATAATGCAGCAAGAGCCCGATGATTTGGCACAAGTTCATGTCTTCAGTCTGGTTGATACCAACACTGCAACAGCACACAATCCACGGTCAGAACTAAACTTCCTCAAGCCAAGAAAGGAAGAAGTCGTGTGGGACTTACCTGTAGAGAAACACCAGCAGACCCATTGCGACCCACGTATTAATCAGGGCATGTTTCGTCCTGCGAGGCACTTGCAGCGGCGGCCACGGAGCCACGTAAGATAAGATGGCAACGATGAGCGCGAAAATCAAGAAGGCGGTGCTCACGAGAACGGCAGTCGGCGGCAAATGAGAAGCTGCGCCCCTTAACCTGCCCGTCCAAAACATCCGCGACTCAATTCCAAATGCTCAGTCATAAAAGCACTTTCAAAGATTGCATTGCCTATCTCGTGTGTTCTAGCCTGGTTCAATCTCTCATTCAATTAGGACGCTTGCGTGCCTCATGGTGGGTTTATTCAGGTTTCAATTTAAATGCATCCGGCTTGGTGACGGTAAGTAGAACACAAGAGGTAGGAAATAGCACCTTTTAACTTGAAAACGTTTCATTGTGTGGAAAAGAGCGATTTGTAGTTGGAAGAAGACTCACATCGGTTCGGGTTGGGCCTGAAGCAAACCGAAGTAGCCTAAGCGGCTGCATCGAATGTAGAGGAGGTTCCCCGTGCGGTGCGACGCGTTGCAGGCTCGCTCGCTCCACCGCCCGTTTTCGGGGTCCCACCAAACGGGCCTGGGGGCGTGGCGCGACTCCGAATTCGTCCGGAGAGCCACGACCAGCGGCTCCGTCAACTCCCTCTCAGGAAGGCCAGCTACCCGGAAAAACAAACAAAAAACGTTCAGTATCTCGGATATCAACGTTATCTTAAGTTCAGAGGTGATGTATCCTCGAAAGCGCTCACCAAGTTTAGCTCCGGCGACGATTGAAGTAACGACGTAGCGATTTTTGCTTCCGGTCGGTGGAATATAAGGAAATAATCGGCCATCGTGGAACATAGCAACTAGTAACTGATGATCGGGCCAAATCGGCATGCCATGAGCTTCTAGCTGGTAGAACAGCACGGCTGGGATTTGAACCGAAGCTTCGACGACCTGAAAACCGGAAATTCAGTCAGTGAATCTCTCCAGTTGACGGTTTTCCACATCATTTTCAGACTTACCTTCTCATTGGATGATAGTAGAGACGACGCGTTTGTGGTGCAGTGGAACAGTCTCGTGGGTTGCGCCTTTGATACAGGAACCGAGTACCACGTACAGGTTATACCGACGAAGCTCTCGTGCTTTACGCGAAATTTCTCGACAGCCATATCCGGCTAGAACAGGAATTCCATTTTTAGAAGGGTTCAGTGAAGGGAGCTCTTTACTGGGGAGTGAACTCACGCCGTGAACCTGTAGAGCGGGTACTCGTTCAGCCACAGCCTCCAGTATTTGGACGAGACGGGAGCAAGCTCGGTCTTTCTGTTCTGCGATGATGAGCGCTTTAGGAGAGGTGGACATGAGACTGCGAAGCGCGTCCACAACTGGAGACAGAATCTGAAATCATTCCACAGTAAAAAAAGAATGAATAAAAGGCGTTTAAGAGGAAAATACATGATTGTTTCATAACACTCGGAGGCAGAAGAAGACGGGTATTAACATGGCCTTGGTTGCAATTAAAATAAGTTTTAAAAGGTGGAGACTATGAAATACGAGCTCATGCACAGTAGATGGCCAGCCTGTAAATAGGCCTGACATTCCATAGTGCTATCATCCCAAAAGGTATTGCCCGTTTCTGGTCGCACAGAAAGGCTCCGCCTTATGGGGAAATACATTGACTACCGCCTTGTTGCACGAACAGAACCTGACAATACCTTTTGGACTGATAGTACACGAGTTTACGTAGAGGAGGGTGTTAATAAGGTAAATTAAGATCTTACATCCTTGTCAATGACGACCAAATCGACAAAATTATTGACAGCTCGTGACAGCAAAGAGACATCTTCAGAATCTTCCACCGCAACTTTTCCAAGGCGTCGAGCACCGTCCAAAGCAGCCGCAGACGAAACGGTCCTTGGATCAACCTACGAAAACAAAAACGGACAATTAATGTAATAATAAAAATGACTTATGGCAACAATAAAAATATGGAAGTAAAATGCATTCGCCCTTTCACATTTATGTTTCAATTTGAAAGAGAAGCAGGTCTGACCCGAAGCAAATCGTTTTCAGTGAGGAAAGATGAAGTTGAAAAGATATCGGATAGGTCAAGCTTAATTAGCTTAGGTTGCGCTTTAGGCGGAAATATCTTCTAAAAATTCCAAATTGCCTTTAAAAGATGCGTTTTGGCAACCTTGATTAGTAACGTAGATTTTTTAAAAGTTTCGTTTTAATTTCTCCTTGACCTGAGTTTTTTTAAAGGTGAACAAAATTGAGTATCATTCCAAAAAGGATTAGTTATAAGAAAAGTGTGTTTGTTAAGGTAAACATTACCTGTGCAAGCTGGTATAGTGTTCGTGAATTTTCCCGGATGTATTGGCAACCTGACGTATCCAAGTTTTTCCACGATCCATTCTTGTCGCATTCATAAAAAGCCCGACCATCGCTTTCAAACGCGCACGGCAAGTCTAGCTTGAAGCCAGCTACCGTTTTCGGCCACGAATAAGAACCTTTCTTGTCTGACGTTACTAGAATCCAAAAAGGTTAATCAATACTTATTACATCATATCTCAACAGTTCGTTCACCAACTACCGCCCAGCAATGCCGTTCGGAAACAGAAAAAATTATTTTGGAGGATCTTTTTGGTTCAGTATTGTCACATATTAAAAAATATCACCCCTATGGGGTGATATTTATATCACCTATAATTATATATTAATTTATATATATTAATTTAGGCATTTTCCAAAGCTCAAAATTGCGTAAGTTAATGGCAAAAATCCTTCCAATTTCTATGAAGCTTAATTTCACTCTAAATACTGTGGGCAGTTATGGGTTAAGCAACTTACCTGTATGTGGGCAGAAAAGAGTTTCACTCGAAATAACAATGACGCTTAAAGTCCTCGAATAGTTAGCTACTCCCGAAACATACAAGCAGTTCCACTGGCCGGAATGATTCCTCAGAACAGGGCTTATCGTTAATGAACTGTAAAATTAAAACGCATATGAATCGATCGCGACGCAATATCCGTGCTTGGAGTGAAGATATCCCAGCGGCAGATCGGAGAAGTTACATCTGTCTCACAATTCTTACCTCCCCAAAATACCTGTGTCGACTATGGACTCGTTCTCTACGTGGACTCCTTTGAAGACCAATGTAGGGTTTTGGCTGCCCCAAAACCAGGTGACGGACGGGCTGGACAGCCCGGCCTCGGGCTCCGGGTCGGCGCCAGGGGCGCGACACCGAAGTCGCAGTTGATCCCCTTCGAAAACAATCTTCGCAAGAAACATTAGTTACATTATACAACGGTTCCTGAATTTTCCCAGAAAATTCTAAGGCACTGAACTCTCTTCTTTCTGTTTCTGGAAACAACTCTGCAAGTCCGTTCAAGCACAATGACGGCTGCTTTGTCAAACAATGATGAATACCAAATGGCAAATCTATTTACGAAGTAACCTCCGAGAGAGGAGGGAGAATGGCAATTAAATCAAGATGGAACACAGGAGGTGAAAAATGACATCTTTCATGTTTACAGCTTGATAAAAAAGTGTCTCTTCAAGGGCTTCTACGGGGGTGAAATCACAGGAAATAAGCTAGAGGGAGTTGAATGTCTCATTTTACCTGATTATGGCTAGGTTGCAGCTCAAGAATCTCGGTGGTCCGGACGTCACAATGCACTACGCCGTCTTTCTTGTAAGCTCGAAGAATATTTCCGCGAAGAGATCCAGGGGGAAAACAACGACCAGTGGAGGCTGACGGCGGACACTGGCATTCCAAAGGGTTACCTGCAACTTCACTGTAACAAAATTCAAGAACATTACTTTTCATATGAAAACACATACACTTTAAGAAACACAGATACTTACATTACTTTCAGTGAGGTGAGACTTGCAATGGCTTCTCTATGAATTACTGGTAAGGAATTGTGATTGAGTTTCCTGTAAATGGACCAATATTGATACATATAGCTCAAAATTCATCTACTTATTCTAGTGAGAAATTTAAGGTACTTACATCCGTTCTAAATTGTCTAACCCTTCAAATGCTCCAGTGGGTATATTGGAGAGTCTGTTGTATGACAAGTCCCTGAGAAAATATACCAGTGATTAAAACTAAGTTTTATTATGTTGAAAATAAGCGAACAACTTTTTAGTTAAATTCTTGGATACAAGTAGTTGACTGATACTTACAATTTGCGTAGAAATGTGAAGTTCTTGAACTGTCCATTACTAATTGCTTCTAGCTTATTTTTACTAAGATCCCTGTGAACCAAGCATATCACATAAAAAATAATAATAATAAGTTGGACATGTTATACCAAGGTTAGGGTGATAAATTCAAAGTTAACTTAATACAGTAAAAAGGCACTTACAGTTGAACAATTTGCTTTGAGATAGGTCCTAACCCAATGTCATTCACTGACAATATGTTATCGACGCAACGGACTTTGAACATTTTGGTTTCGTCGTTGGATCGAGTTCGTTGAGGTTGGCAAGTGCACCGGGTTGGACAGCCATTTGGTACTACCTCTGTACTCAATACGAAGTACCCGGTAGCGAGTACTATCAACAGTACCTTCATGTTGCATTATATTGGATTCATTAAGATTCTAGAGCAAAGAACACATTATGATGAATGGAGGTACACACCAAATACTTCTTTAAGTACGATCACGTCGTTTAAACCTTATCGAGAAATTATTTTTTACAAAATACGTGACACAGGGAAGGAAAGGGAGGTTAAGTTCTTTGTGTTTACGGATAAGGTAAGCGGATGAGCGCGAGCTCTGAACTGATTTCATGTGAATCTCCGAGGGGAGATAAAATCAATCTTACCTTTAAAAAGATTATAGATCCACTTCCAAGGAAATCAAATTGAAAATCGTCGATAAATTATATGTAGACATAATTGATTGTTTTCATACAAACAAAAACAAAAACACGGTGTAACCATAGATGAAGTAGGGTGTAACTGGATGTGGACTCAGGCCGAGAATGTTTACAAGGATGTAGTCTCGATTCTTGATTCGGGTCGACGGGGCCACCGAATTGAGCACCAAAATAAGCTAATCAGAAGCAGCGGCTGCAAACAGGGCTTTAACGTTCGGGTGATGCCGAAACCCAAGTTCGTCGCTGATTAGCCACCATAGAGGCTCAACTCGGTGGCTCCGTCGACCCGAACTGAGACCTTCGGTACCTCGAGGGCGAAGCTATATTAACAGTTAACGTTATTAATTTCGTCGAAATTTTAATAAAATCCCCTGCAGTTGCCGATTTTTGCATACGTACAGCAATATCATTGATGAGTGCGACCAAATTGAACATTTACATGCCATCACAAGTGCCCCATTGGGAAACTCGCAGTACTCCCTCAGTAGGCACATAACCTCGATGGACGTGCGGCGAAAACGCCAAAACTCATAATTTTTTGATACCCGATTTGAATTCAGTGATTTGCCCAGTGTTTTGTTGCTCTATTTCAATCATCTAACATCCTCCTATCTTAGTGCGTGGAAAAATCATTACACGGAGGTTAGTCGCATACATGTATATATGATCGTCTATTGTAAAAAAAAAAATCTGCTTGGGATAGTTGATTATCGAAATCAATATTCCTCGAGTACTCTTTTTAATTATGCTCGCTATGCTGCCTTTTTTTTTTGAAGATATCAGTACTGCAGAGTACTTCCCTGTAGATGGTTCATGATGACATAACCTCACTCCATTAAACGAAGCTGAGGAAATGGTGCAATGTTAGTTTCTACATTTATGTGCTGTCTTAATCTTCTGGGGTGGTAAGTTTTATATTTTCAAGTTTTTCTTTTTTCCCCCACGTTTTTCAGCAGTCATATTATTCCTATTTTGGTAATAAATTTACATGAGAGATGTGATGTTGAGAGTCAGGGTTGTTCTCTGATCCATCACCTCATTTGTAAATCTTAATTGTAGAGGCTCAATGACATTGTAACACGGATAATAGCAAAGTCCTCTATGATTGCTGATGATGGAAGATTTTGTCAAAGCAGCTGGTTGACCTTTTTCTTCTTTTTTTTCCTTTTCTTTTTTGTTGAGAGCATAGCTTCAAGCAAATGGTGCTCATAAGTTTTTGTTTCTGTATTTTGTAGTTATTTACTCTTCTTTGTTGCAGATATTAATACTGCTTGATGTGTTGATTATCTCAGCTTTGTTTGATGGAGTGAGGTTATATGATCATAGCCATGAGACTAGTCTCATGCTACAGGGAAGTACTGTGCAGTACTGATTTCCTTAAAAAAAGGCAGCATAGGGAGCATAATTAAAAATACTCGAGGAATATTCATCGGTAATCAACTATCCCAGTTTTTTTTTAATACAATAAGCGAGCATAAATACATGTATGCGACTAACCTCCGTGTAATGATTTTTCCACGCACTAAGATGGGAGGATGTTAGATGATTAAACTAGAGCAACAAAACACGGGGCAAATCACTAAATTCAAATCTGAGTTTACAAAATTATTAGTTTTGGCGTTTTCGCCGCACGTCCATCGAGGTTATGTGCCTACTGAGGGAGTACTGCGAGTTTCCCAATCGGGCACTTGTGATGGCATCTAAATGTTCAATTTGGTCGCAATCATCGATGATATTGCTGTAAGTATGCAAAAATCGGCCACTGGAGGGGATTTAACTAGAATTTCGACGAAATTAATATTTGCGTCACCCTCGAGGTAAACTAAGGCTAGCCTTAAGGTAAACAGATTGAGGTAAACAAACATTCTCGGAGACCACACCCGGAACCGGAAATTTCTGTAACGTCACAGCGTCACAGAGGAAGATGATTTTTGGAATCTCCACGCCTCCCCACTGAAGGAGTATATTTTTTTAAACCATGTTATAGCGGCGTTTACGAGCAAATGACCGAATATCACAACTACGGCCGTTAGACGCGTAGGA
>Ga0058701_10001319_pt1 | contig 17447 bp, 9 predicted proteins | sample AgamicOrMae_FD_97039 | JGI IMG/M metagenome (GOLD analysis project Ga0058701, IMG submission 97039) | Agave microbial communities from Guanajuato, Mexico - Or.Ma.e | ecosystem: Host-associated > Plants > Phyllosphere > Phylloplane/Leaf | place: Guanajuato, Mexico | collected 2012-06-04
ACATAAAAGCGTTGGTTTGAACAATCAACCAAGGTAAAGTGTGTTTCAATAATCGACTAGCGGCTATGGTGAATAGTCGCAGTTGGTCAACTGTTTGAATGCACTCTTTCATTCGGTCCAGTGTTCAAATCAGCTTTTTTATTTTATCATAATTTTAAAGGATCGATAGTACTAGGTTTTATCACGGATTTTCGAATCGCCCCTCTTTTGCACCGCTCGCCCGCCTCGAAGGCACAATACAATGGGTGGGAAATTCTTCTTTTAAAACTTAAGCACTAACCGTGTGGGCATGTTTATACGTGATGTGAACTCAGGATAGTTACAGTTAATTTCTGGTAAGGTGCCTTGCACGAGCAGTGCAAATATCATCAACCAATCGGAATACTTCCTCAGAGAGTCTACCACGAAGCCGGTCCAATACGGCACCCAGAACGTGAGAATGCCATTTCGGTTAAGTGCTGACTATGGTCCGATCCCTGTGGTTTGGTTCCCAAAGATACCGAGTCTCAGAGTAAGCGGATTTGTTTTAAAGTTTGGTCGTCGAATATCGATTTCGTTTCGGCAGCACAAAAAACTAAATATCGATTCCAATCATCGGGGCTCACTAAGTCCTCTCAAAGAGGGATAGATAGATTTTTCTAGCTTTGATGGGATGACGATGTGAATTGAATCGGATTAATCGGAACGTCACAATGAAGTCGAGAAACAATCGCTGGCGGAACCTGAAACCTGTCAGCGTCTAAAGGTTTAGTTCACGACCGCTGGACCCTCCTCAAGTTGACCGAGTAAAATCGGCAGCCGGCTCGTGCGATTGCTGTTTGCTGCTTCAAGGACTGATAAAGACCTAATTAGATCATCGTCACCCTCCGCTGAAGCTACTTTCCAACATAGAGAGGCAGCAACTATTGTTTCTCCTAAGGATAAAAAGAGACTCTAAGGGACGGCTACTGCGAGGGGACATCAGCACATCCGTGCTCTTAAACAGAGGGTTACAGCATGGTATAGGCTAGGTTGGGTTTGCTTGGGCTAACCGAAGAAAACTCGGTAAGTTTACATCCGAATGAAAAAGAGGAATTTCTTCGGTTGAATTTTTCAAAGAGGGTGATCTGGTAATGATTTGGGTTTTGGTTTCAGCAAAAGTTGAGGTTACATCACAATATATTAAATTCAGTCAATCGAAAAATAACGAGTCCAGAACTACCAATTGAGATGAAATGGGTCCCGGAAATCACAGTAAAGCACGTGTGGGGTAAGAACAAAAAAAAAACAACAAAAAAATGATCTTGCACGCGGGCCTGTAGCGACACTAGTCTGCTGCCATCACTCCGCGAAAATGTTTTCTTTTTTCCCCCTAAGAAACATGGATTGTTCAAAGTACGTCTCGACCAGCCTGTTACAGTATCATGGTCATCCATGAGGTAGTACAAAGTATAAACGGTTTACTGTCCTAGCTTCTTGGTTCTGATAATCATGGACTCAAACTACAGTACTGAACACTAAACGGTGGGGGGGATAACTGTAAGATTACTCAAAACTGCGACAATCTCATATCATAATTTGAGCGTACGTGCCACCGCTAATAAAAGAAGATCCAAGCAAACATAACTCGCAGAGGGAAAGATGTAAATGGGCTACTTCTGTTGGTTCTAACGACCGTAGGTTCGCAGAATGTATGAATAGTAAATAGGGTTGTGAAAAAGAGGAAAACCCTCCAGCAGAGAAGATGACCAAGTAGAAAGGCTGACAACGCTGAAGGACATCAACGCGCCGGGGAACAGCGTAAGAGGTCTCCAAGGAGATGGTGGACTACTCTCTCGGGAAGTGCGGGGTGGGGGCCGACGGGGTGCGACCTCAGGGGGTGACACCCGTTGGGGGAGGGGGGAGCTGCGGTGAGCAGGTACCCCAAATTGGACTAATTCTGCCAGGCTAGTTGGGAGGAGCGGCTCAGGCAGCACAAGTGTTTAGCTTCAATAGCAATTTTCATCGATATGACACGGCGACACGCGCTAAAATTTGTAGACGAAGGCGGCGACACACCCTGAAGACTGTGTGATTGGACCAGTAACTTCTGCGTAAAAACATGTTAATACTTGTTTAAGTAGACTTAAGATTGACCCAATAAGCGGAACGGGTGAAAAAGAGTTGCTTCCAAAAACCGTTGAAATTTCTTGTGTGCAATGAGGGGTCTATGCTATCATTTAAAGTATAACGAATTCACCCTGTATTGTTTGCGGGCAAGTTCAAGAGCTCCAAAAACACGCATAACGCAAATACGAAATATGACTGAAACAAGCTTTTAAAAGATAGTTCGCGTTATTCGGTCGGCGACCCCCACATTTTATTTTTTTTATACTTACATTTTCCACAACAGGTAAGAGCTCCCTGAAACATATGTTTTGTTTTTACTGTGTTACTGCCGCCTATAAGAAAGCGTTAGCAGGCTTGTCAACAGTCAAGCTGATCGCAAGACACGTGCCAAAAATTTAGTAAACTTACTCGGCTGTGTGCAGTAAGCCCATTAAATGATCAAAAATAAAACCCAAGGCGAAAACTTTTAGGTGTACCTCACAGACGTTGCTGGACGAACTTTACTCGCATTAATAATATTGGTTTACTTATAAGACACGAGGGGAATCTAGCGACGCATCTAACAAATAAAATCCTTTCTGGATTCCCTCTGATGCCCACTGAAAAGTAATATTAACGCCTACGCAATAAAGCTAGGAGGTCGGGAAAACATAATTTAGAAGATAAAGGAAAGTTAGAAAGAAACCTCATCTCGCGCGATTGGGATCTTGTTCATTATCTGCTGGAAAAGGACTTCTCATAGATAGCAGCATCGTGCAGTCCTTTCCATCGACCATTCGCAAATTATAGGAACCGTTTAGCGGCGACAGACGACGCAATTTCGTCACTGATACGCTAACAACTCTATGTTGGCCCTCGAACAACCTTGCTCTCTCCTTTGCAACGAAAACTGTACTACGGATGCACGGAAAAAATGGTTTTGTTACGGCAACAAAATCAGGGACAACAAATGAATTTTTTGTTGCTTCAACCAAAATTTTTGCTGCAGCAACAAAACGTTTTGTTAATAGGAACATTTTGTTGTTGTAACAAGATATTTTTGTTATCCCTATTTTAACAAATGACTTTGTTGGTATAACAAAACCTTTTTTCCATGTGATGGATAAGAATACAAAGATTCAGTTTCACCTTTTCATAGAAAATCTCGGTAAACTCTTGAACATTCCTCTTTTATTTTTGACATCAATAACACGCAAAAAAGGGCTTTATCACAGAAACAAATATCTAAGACACTGATAAACGCGCGTTGTTCCTATAGACTACAATCGTATCTGTTGATATAACAATCATTTTTTGTCGCCTTTACTATTTTTTTGTCATTATTACAATAATTTTTGGTAACTGTTACCAAATAAAAATTACATTCTGAAAATTGTGAATTTGACAAAGTCATTTTTTTTGCGTGAACCATATCAATCAAATTAATGCTCTCGCGACGAGGCCTTTTTACTGATATAAATTTTATTTGTTGATAAAATTACCTTAAAAGATAACCAAATTACGATCATCGTATATTTTACCTTAATAACTTTTAGTTTTTCTTATATAAATTTTATTTGTTGATAACGTTACCTTAAAAAATAACCAAATAACGATCATCTTATATTTTACGTTAATAACTAAAACAGGCATGGGACTACCTAAAACATAGTACTGTATCTTCGACTGATAAACTGGAATATAATTTGATCATAAAAAGTCAACCTTAATGAAGAAAACTATCAATCGTGTTGATTCCGCAGAAAATTTGGCCTAAAATGTTTCACTTTATGCAACAGTGATAAGATTTATGTCGAAGGCGAGTCGTATAAGACTCGCGGACGGTGTTTTGAGGGGCAGCAAGAGCTCAGCATGTGAGTGACCTCGGCGAAAATGCGGGCTAGATAAATCACCTGGTCCTCTTTTTTTCCCACGAGTTTTATTATTGGCATAAAGTAGAGCTTTGCTGGTTCGGCATTCGAAAAAAGATAGGGTGGACGTGGATTTTATAAATATATCGATTGACGAAATTGCCGAGAAAAAAGAAACGGAAAAGAACAGGCGGATAGGGGAAGGAGATAGAATTCATTGATCGATTGCTACAATAAACTTCACGGTCTACCGGCCTCCTCGTACTTTCAACATCTTACGGAGAAGTGGTCGGATAGAAATGGCACGAATAAAATTCCAATCGGGGGTATAATGTGGTGCTCGTGTACTTGTTGGTTTAGGAAAACAGGTTCAAGTACCCCGGCCTTACAAAGTGGCATATTGTCGCTGCAATCGAGAAGACAAAACTGCCGCAGAAGTCTCTACACCCACACGAATGTTTTCGCGTCCTTTCTCGGAGAGATTTCGATGTTACAGTCGGATTAGGTCGTTAGAAAAAAGGCCATGCTACTCTGGGAGGCATTGTTGCATTATAAATTATTGTATTTTCATAAAATACTTTATTTTAAGCTTCTTTGTAAGTGAGTTTGAAGTTTCCAGGATAGCGTTTTCTTCGTCCTATGAAACAACCCTTGTTTACCTTTTCATCTCATAACGAAGATTACCGATTGGTCTTCAAGTTAAATTTGGCTAGAAACCTTATGTCTTTCACCTTACTTTGCTCTTGCTCCCATAAGCGTGATGAAGCTTGCTCAAGCCGGAATAATAGCCTTGGTGAAAATAGACTGGGTGTCCGATGCCTCACTCCGTTCTGTTTAGCAGAAAGATAGTACACAAGTATATCGTACACTTTATAAATTTTAGTGTATACACCCGGCAGTGTCCCGGCAAATATCACAAAGTCATTGTTAGTCGGTCTTGCCCCTCATATACGACAGTGTTTAGCGAGTAAATGGCTAGGAGCCCGAGGGGGAATTTAAGTTACACTTGTCACCGAAAATCCTTCGTTGATGCGTCAAGTGTTAGAGGGTCAAGTTAATGTGCAGAGCTACACTATCAAACGTTAGCAGTTATGACCCATAAAAGAATCGGTGTGCTTTCTCAATAACCCAAACTAATCTGTCTAAATCTCCCCTAAATCTGATCTTACGAAACAGTGAGGGAATCGGTGATTATCGGGAAAACGTTTGATGAGCCAATCACAACACCCTTCCAAAGATGTACATTCTAGCGTCTGCATTCTATCTTTGTTCGCTAAGAGACACAAAGTGGAACGAATTAAGACATTCAATTTAACCTATGGCTGTTACGCCTGTATACCACCTCAGTCCGTTATTACACAGCTCCTCGCCATGCCTGATGCAGCTTACTTCCAGAAACAGAAATTACCCCCTGTAAGCCGAATCTGGCTTGGCAATCGTTACATTTAGTTATCCTAGGTAAGGTTAAGTTAGGGTAGGTTAGATGAGGTTGGGATAGGGTAGCATCGGTTGAATAAGGTTAGGTTAGATACGGTTGGGTTGGATTAGGTTATTTTAGGTTAGGTTAGGTTGCGATCGGTTAGGTTATGTGGCTGGTGGCTTGCTCGTCTCCGGTTAAAAGACGAAAGTTACCAGTACATCACAGGAGGAGACAGAAAGTGCAACCTCTAAAACGAACAAAGGGGTATGAAATACAAAGGAGGTTGTGATTTCTCATACTTGACGGGATTACGTAATCAGGAGCGTCACACCATGAGGCGTGGGATTTCGTCACTGTAATCTAGCAAAGCACGTTAGGATGACATCCTCTTGTTTTTGTTCTCTTTCAAATGATCAAAGTGAAAATAACTATTACAAAGTTTACTCCTGCAAGGGAACAAACGAATCCGTCATTCCTTTCTTGAGCGCGGAGACGGGCGTTAATGACGGCAACGCCGTCAGGGGGCGCCACTGCAAGGCCTGCCGCCGCGCCGCTGCTACCCCTGCGGCCATCCGCACTGAATTAGAGACGACAAACCTTCAGGAGAATCACGAACCTTGGGGCACGCACGAAGAGCGATTTTTACGTCGTCTGATTTTCAAGTGATGAATGCAACAATGCCCCGGCTTGCTACAACAATGGGACTACAATCCCGGTTTAGAATGCCTACCACAGTTCTTACTAAAGTCCTGCTTCGTTACCACGGTCCCTAGACACAGGGTATATCCCGCCTGAAATGAACTTCCTCTTTCCCGCGTAAAATTTACAGTTGGGAGATTTGGCCTCTCGGGATTATATTTAACTGCAAATGCCAACCACCACGTGGAAAAGACTTCCATACTTCTTTGTGACTTAAAAATTGATAAAATACCGGAATTTCCAAAGTATTTTGCCTAGGATCAATCCGAAGATAGGCATAACTTCACCTAGGTATATCTACCTTTGCGCTTTACTTTCGTAAAGCCCAAAAATCTTGTCACCTTTTTAGGATGGGCTAGTAAGGTCCATACCGCGGGTATCACGACTTTTGATCTCGTTTAAAAGCTTTTGTCGTCAACCTTTAACTTAATGCCTGACTGACAGGTAGAGATGAGTTGTTTTGTTAGAACAGGACTAAACATAAAAGAATAATTTAGGTATGGTAGCGAAGTCGGATTGGAGAGATAACAAATGAGCACGAATTCTTTAATAGTATTTAAAATATTTTAAATGAAACCCAAACTTTGATTACTTACTTTATCTGAGCTATCACATTTAACGCCAACAAGCGACATTTTAAGGTAAATTTTGAACAGAAAAATTAAGATTCAGGTCTAGATAGCGTCGTGACAGTTCTACCCAAGTGAAAAGAAGCTTCAGGGAACGAAAAATACTCACGTAAACGACAAAAACAAAGGATAACAACAAAGAATAATTCATTGGCCCAGTTAAGGCGGAAGTTAAAAAAGTCAGAGGCACGACTGAAGTTAGGCGAATGGGCTGCACCTGTCGCGGCACCCGGCGAGGTTTCTGAATAAGGACAACACGAAGGGAAGGTCCGCCCGCACCACCAACTTCCGCATTTTTATTTCTCTTCTGATCCTTGTGCAGTCCTCTGCAGTCGCGCTTCAATCGCGCTTCAGTCGCGCTTCAGTCGGGCTTTGTCACGCTTCAGTCGGGTTTTAATCGCGCTGCAGTCAGGCTTCAGTCGCGTTGGAGTCACACTTCAGTCGCTCTTCAGTAAAAATGACATGGTGCTTTAGTCCCGCTTCATTCCGTTTAAAGTCGCGCTGCAATGGCGCTGCACTGACGCTTGCAGTGGCGCTGCAATAGCGCTCGACTCACATTCCAATTGCGCTTCAGTTACGCTTCAGTAGCAACTCAGTCGCGCTTCATTCGCCCTTCAGTCACACTGCAGTCGTGTTGAAGTCGCGCTTCATATGTAAATGTAACAAATAAAATATTATTGGGTTGGTGCGTGTGCCGAAACCATTTCTTATGGACCCACCAATTATCTTTCCGATTTTATCGTTGCCATGTAAATAAAGTATTGTGAAGTTTGGTGGCGCGGCGCTCTACTCACAGAGCATCCGAGGAGATTACAGAGCGTCGCGTGACTGGTTCACTATTAGATTTGTGCGTGCCCCCTTTTCTCTCTCGGATTTTTTTTTTCTGCTGCCGGGAACCGGCGCGGGGCGGCGGGGCGCGGTGGAGCAAGCACGCGCGCACTCTTGCGACCTAACCACAAAATGATTAAGGGCAAAAATTAGCGTCGACACCTCGAGCCCACTCAACTGAGAGACGACTTCGGGGGAAGGGCTGGGGGGGAGCACGGGAAATTTTAAAAGTTGCATGGAATAACTATGTGTTCCACCTTTCTTCGTCAAGAGAAATGGATCAAAAGCGGAGCGAGGCACTATGCACCTAATCTGACCATGTACCATAGTTGATGCCTTTTACTCCCTGAAGGCAAGTTTTGTCGCCGAGAAGTAAGCGGCATCAGGCTTGGGGACATCAAAGTGAGGCACAAGTCACCTAACTTAGGTTAGCAATAAGCTCTACGTGGTTGTATATCGTTCCTCACTGTGGCATACAAGGTTTGAAAGTTTGAACCAGCACGGCTTACCAGGTGTTCCGATAACACACGAACGTTTACACGGTGGGGTAATGCATAAAACCAAGAGACATGCAAGAAATGGTGCGAATTAAAAAAGGGGTGAACAAATTAAAAACAACGCCACAAATTCAAATATTAATTCCCAAGCTGACTGCGACAGAGAAAGAAAACGGGGGTCAGAGCGAGAAGGGTGGAGACGCACTAGTGAACCCAAGTTAGGGTCTCTGTTAATTAAGTCGAAATCAAATTACCATTTGGATTTTCTACTCATTAAATTCCTCATCTTCTCGTAGGCTTTGGTCTCCAACTGCGATAGAGAAGGAGGGGCAGAAAGACGGAGGAAAGAACAGCACGGAGCTCAGACCCTCCACCGTTCGACTTGGCGAATAACTTCATTAAGTACTTGATTTCTGAAATCTCTGTCCCACTGTCACGTTGAGAAGTTCCCCTCTCCACTTTCTGTATTTATACAGCGCGTTTGGCGCCCCAATTATCGCTGACCGCTGCACCACCCCTCCGTGTGCATTGTGACATTTCAGGATAGTTTCCACAACAAAGCTATTTTGTTGTGTCGAACAGCTGCTGGTGGTGGTCTTTTTTACAAAACGGCTTGCATCCCAATGGACGGATGTGGATGTGGCTGCTTCCATAATTGCACGGAGCACATGTGTCGCTAATCCGATGGTCATTGTGGACGTCGCTACATCGGCGGCGTTGCCGCACCGCAACTCTGCGTCAACTGAGGTCGACAGACACTTGATGAGATATAGCTGCCTGATTGTATGCCGTCGGAATCTGCGCCTTTGTAGCAATCTCCTTAATGCGATCCTCCACGCCAGACAAGCTATCGAGCTCCAGCCTTTACGCAGCTGTTGCGGTGACGAACATGGCTCGCCGATCTGCGGAAGGTTCAATTTTCCACATCTAGTGCACCACCTACAGTTGCAAAACCAAGCGAGCACATGGCACTCGACATAAAACAACGCGGGTACGTCGTGAATTTTCATGACGGAGTCTAAACTTGACCTAGGTGGATCGCAAAGGTTGAATATCTAACCTTTAATGCCGAGCGTGGCGTTGACAGCACGTGCCGTTTGTAGCAGAAGGCGCAAAAAAGTGCATAAGACCCTACCACACATAATTCAGGGGTACGATCATGCAAATGAGAGCCTGGACATGAAGCCATTTGCTCCGCGAGGACACAAGAGGGGCGCTGCGCTCAAGGAAATGGGCAACGAGATATATTGCTCAGGCACGGGGACCTGGGGCAAGCCTGAGGCAAGCCTGGGCCTTCGGTACACGTCTATTCAATTGCATCTTGCAGCTTTCAGCAAATGAGAAAAAAAGGATGAGCGAAGTTGCGTATTCGTCAAATTGAGGAACTCGGCCGGGGAGGGGAGGAGAGAGGCGTGCTCCGTTATTAGTGCCTTCGGTGATTGTTGGTGGGGGGAGTCTCGCTCGTAATTGAGGAACCCCATTAGGAGCATATGGTGATCGATTTCACGCTGATGCGAAAACGGCGAGCAATAAGCGCGAAACGCCGAGATTTATCGTTGTCAGAGCAAGTCGCACTCGTGTAATACTCCCGCGAATAAACACGCCATTCGAATCAATCCTTTCCTCAGCGATATCTTTTTAATAGAAGCCGAGTGACCTGAGTGAAGCGCTGCCTCGTCTAGTTGCATACCGTTCCGGGATCGGTGGCCGGGCCGCGGGGAATCCGTAACAAGGGCGAAGAAGAAGTAGGGATGGCGTTGCGCGGTGCGGCGGGAACGGCGAATGACTGATGGCTTCGCTTCTACGAGTGTTTCCAGAGCAGCGCGGTGAGAAGCAGAGCTGGCGCCGCCTCGTGGCTTCACGCTCAAACTCGTTTGGCACAGATAATGGGCTGGCGTACCCTCCCAAGAGAGATGACTTCACTTGAAGCGCGGAGAAAAAACCAGACGGCGCCTTATCCAAACATATTTATGCCGCGTTGGTCAGTTGCAGTGTAGTCATCATTAGCGTGATAAAGCCCAATAACCACTGCGCCAACATATTAATAGATGGTTGTCCTAATGAGGCTGGTATTATCTAGCTGTCACGCGGGTCGTGCCGCAGCCAGCCGGGCCTTCTGAGCCCGTTCAATATTTCCGCGTAGACCTTGTATAAAACCTATGTGAGGGGACAGAGTGATAAGAGCGTTGTCTGGCATCCCAGGGTTATCGCTGCCCCTTCCGGAACGACCGCTCGAGCGCGGGATCCAGAGCGGCCAGTCCAGTCGAGTATAGAGAAGGGAATCCCAGTAGCTTATCGACGCCGCGCGCCCCGATCCGGGTGTAGATCCCGATCCGTCGTATTGGAACGCCCACCGACTTGGAAGGACTTGCCAACGATTGGGGCTTCACCTGGGCGAAGCTCAACTACTTGCTCCACTGTCTCAATGAAAAATAAAAGTTTCCACGGCGAAAAGCCACTTAAGCTTTCATTCCAGCTTTCGGAGCACCACATTTAAGGATCTTATCGGTCGTTTAGACCGGAACGGGGTTTGTTCATTCCGAATGCTGATTGTAAGGAGGCGGCGCAGCGTGGGGAGTCATGATCCTGTAGGAACTGTAGATGGGGCATAATTTGGCCGGGGATCTCGCATTACGCATTAATTGATATTTCACTTAGGTGGCGCGTGCGGTAAGTATCGATCGATAACAATGAAAAATGCAGCACGATCCGGACTCAAACGATTGCTACAAAGGGGGCACACTTAGCTTCAATCGCTTTCACTAAAAATGTGTTTGACTCAGGAATGACAAAGAGTAAATTGGGGAAGAAAAATAAACCTCTGTTATTAGCGTTTACTGCTGACGGGAATAGAGAAAAACAAAAAAGAAAATACCGTCCGCTGTTGTGAATTGTTTTGAAAGGGCAATTGAGTAAAATGTAGCAAGGCAGTTGGGCGATTCGATACGGAGAGGGACATTACGAACCAAGTTGGTATAATACTATCATTATTCGAGATTGCGTTTCCCGCGCCTGGAAACCTCCTGCATGCCAAAATTCATGAAATGCAACGGGGCCGCCCAGCTCGTCGAAATCTTGTTACAATTCCCCGAGGTACTTTTGTTAGGTTCTTACCTTTGGATGTGCTCTTCTTGGGAACGCTACTTTGGGATCAATCTGAAACAGAAATAAAATGTGGGCGTGAGAATCTCATTCAGCATGCACTGTCCCCAAGCAAACACTCATTCAGCGCGATACTTGGGCTGCTCGGAAAAATGGAGCCCATGCTGAGCTCATGCTGAAGGAAACTAAATTGACAAATACGGTGCGTTCACCCGTATAAAAGACTTTGCCGCGAACGAGAGAGGGAACGTAAAGGACGGAGGCGTCAAAGTGGCTTCGTCAACATTTTCAAGTGCGGATGTCTCGTCTACAAGCAGCCAGGCGGACGGCCTGCCGGGCAGCCAGCCAGCAGGCGGTTCCACCTCAAGGTAGACGACGGGCAGGGCAGTTGACTAAAAGACGGTGTTTATTAATTAGGATGACCCTCGTGGAGAGCAAGCGAGGCGGTCCGCACGAGTGCCCTGGCAGAGGTGAGGGTCCGCCTCTTTGAGGGAGACTTCGTAAACCGATCAACGTTAAGCAAAAGGTTATTCTTTCTTTCAGGCCAATGTTGGCCGCCGTCCATTTCGGTGGGGTGAGGCAGCTCGGCTCCTCCAAGTTGGCGAGGATTTCTCCAGGGTCGCCCTCAGAACTTCGGTACGAGAAAGTATTGCTTCAATAGAGAAGGTAAGACCGGCGGTCTTGGTAATGACCGGCGGGAGGCTTTCAGAAGCTTGCGGCCCTCTGACAAATTACAAATGTCTTGCTGAGGCGGCGCCTCATTTCTGCTTCCCAGAAAACTTTCAACTTATCTCAACAGTTACACCTACGCCCGGATTAATCGATAAATAATAGGAGAGGGGATGGAGTGAGGCAGGAAGGGGAGCAGGGAGGGCGACTAACGAAATGCTAACTGGACGGGTCACGATCTCTCCCTCTGGAGGTTTGTTGGATGGTGTCGTAAATGCGATTACAAGTAATGAAAAAACGAGGATAAGCAGAGCGGTGCTATCGGCGAGAGACGGAACGGAACGGGCACAGCAGCTCGGAGCCAACATCTCGATGTAATCTTGCCACTGGACCGGACCCATCTACTCGCCTTTTTTTATTTTAGCAGCCAGCAGGGTCAGAGTTTAAACATATTCCCGAAATAAACGGCCGGTTCCAATTTTGAATGAAGCCGGAGAGGCAGTGCGAAGATCGAGATCCGCTTAAAGTATCGGGGTCAGGGGTGCGGGAGGGGAACGGAGCGGAAGGGAACGGGGGCTGTGCAGTGATTTATACATTCTTTATTCTGAGTGGCGCCAGCCTTTGGCACCAAGGCCAAATGGCGGGGTGACGCTTTCCAATAACACTACTGGTTGGGAAATTATTGCACGTTCGAATTTACCCCCGCGGAACGGGCGCAGGCCCGGACTGCGCGCCGCGCCCGATACGAACGAAGTGAGGGTTGCTTCTACCCTGACAGCTTCCAATCGCCAGTGTTACACACGGCTCAAGCGCAGCTCTCTTTATACGTCTCCCGCCCGAGCGCGCCTTTCTCTTAGCTGGTTTATGCCCGTGGAGGTGCACTTACCTCGCCACTTCGGAATTGGGTCCGTTGGAAACCACTATGTCAGGCCGTCGTTCTATTTTGGTTTGTCGGAACGCATACACGCCCAAATGAATTTCGGGCCGTGACCCACTTCCAGACGCGCTTCTCGCCCCGGGCCAGCCGGCATTTCTTTGGATCACTTTGTGCATTTCCCGTGCTCCGGGCACGTGTGCCACAATCGGAACAGAATGCTTTCGCTTTATACAAGCAGGCAATACGAGCCGACACTCTCTTACGAGATGCGACAATTTCGCCGGCACCTTGTCGACTCCTCACCGCACGCGACACGCTGAGGCACGCCGTCGCGTCGTTACGGATACGGCCATTCCCGTATACGACCCCACCATACGTCATGCTTCCTCTACCCTCGCCTCGGTTCCAGCACCTCAAGCGACAGAAACCGCCCCTTACCTGCCGCAGCCCGCCTCGCCCTTCGTCTCCATTAGACTCTAAGCACCCAGCTTGTCGACGTGGCCCCACTCGCCCGCACTCGTCCCCCGGCTTCCGCTTCCCACCCTTTGGGCCAAGTATCGCATGTCTCGTCCGCGTTTTCGGGATTGGAACCGAAGGCAGGCTACACGCCTCGTTCTCCAAATACGGGAATCGTTTGGACACAGCTTCCATTCTAAAACGATACTTGCAAAAACTAAAGTAGCGCAAATGGAGGCGGCCCTTGCGGTCGAGGCGGAACGGCAATCCAATTGCGCCAACTCTCATACGACGTCATCGACGGGCTCGTTCTCCTGGAGCTCCGGGGCCCGAGGGGGAGACTTCGCGCCGGATGGAGGCCGGGGCCATGGGAACGCGCCAGCTGAACGATTCGGAGCGGAGCGGCAGCGGCCCCTCGCAGAGGCCCCTCATTGACCTGTGGGACCCCAGCGCACCTGCAGGTCGCTCGGACAATGCCGATCTGAGTGATGCATTGGATATCGGAAGCCAGCTTCCATGAACCTGCCAATGGGTCCTGTGAGGCTCGCACGCCATTCCCGCGATGTTATGATGAACCACAAGACGAGCGGAGAGGGGAACATGGCGCACGTCGAACGGTAAGTTGACACCAGCTAGACGTCCTCGAACTGCTGCGGCATGTTTGCGCACAGAGTTGCGGGCGGCGTTGCGGAGGAAGCGAGGCCCATCTCCCGAGAATCATATTTCCAGCGGCGTCCAGCAAAACGCCAACGCTCCCACCCCCACCCCTTCCCCAAGCCTGTCCGTGCGGCCCCGCCAACGCCACGTCAGCCGGACGCGCTCTTGTCAAATGAGGTTAGAGACTAAACAGTAACTGCGATTGCTCCTCCGCCATTACCATCTGACTTTCGGTGGTCATTAGCCAAACACGTCCTTCTTGCTGCTGGAAAGCTCTGTAAATAATGGCTGAACCCAACCCATCTTCATGAAGAAGTTACAGGGATAGCGGGAAATCGATAAAGCAATAGGAAGAGTCAAACCCATTTTATTAGAGGTATGATAAAATATTTTTTTACAAGCCCAAAAGAAAACAAAACAAAAAAAGGCTGAAGAGGGAATATTAAGCATATTTACTAGAAATTGCAAATGCGGCAATGTCTACATGGGTAGCACTAAAAACAGACGCTCTTCGACACTCGGAACACAACCAAAACCATTTACGAAAATACAAATTCATAAATATGTATAACCAAATATAAATATCTTAAAAAGAAACAAGGACACACCAAATTAATTAATGTCAGAGCATAACCCTACCCCCCCCAAAAAAAAATAGTTTAAAAGGCTGGAATATTTTGGAAGGTTTCTGGGCCCGTGTTGAGACTCGGCCATTTAAAAAAAAAAGATTTCGGTTTACTTCATGGGATCCCTACTCTTAACCCATTACCTTCCAGCCATGCCGTTCGGAAACAGAAAAATATTATTTTAGATTACCTTTTCGGTTCATTATTGTCACAATTAAAAAAAATATGACCCACAGGGAAACCTGTCAGTTAATTATTTAGGCATGTTCCAAAACTTAAGTTTGCGTATTTCAATGGGGGAAAATCCTTCCAATTTCTCTTAAGCAAAAGTTAACTCCAAATCTTAGGGCTTTTATGGGTGAACTCTCTAAATCTTAGGGCTATTAGGTGTGGGTTAACTGTAATTCTTAAATATTTTCGATCCATTTTCCGGTATGGCTTTTTTCTTCGTCTTTAAAAATCTTGGAATGGGATTTTCCTTACTTCGTCCCGACAACTAAGTCAAGGTCGACAAACTTCAAACAGTTGTCTCAGGGGTTAGTTGACACGTTGAAAATCGACGAAATGACGAGGCTTCAGTTAGAGGTTATAGGGAGCGCATGATTAAAGGTTGGAACTAAGTTTCGGAATTGCCACCGCAAAATGCCGCACCGCGGCAATAATCCTCGGTCCCTTTTTTTCCAAGGGGTGATTCTGTCGCAAACATCCGTCATTGTGCGAGCAAAGCATTACTGGAAACAGGACTGACTCCTAACTTTTCTCTTTTTTTCCTTTCCCACCCGTATAATTTTTCGTGAGCATCAACTTTTCCGTTTTCATACTGAGGGCGCCACACGCGCTACAAAGAAGCTTTTATTAAATGCAAACTTAGGCAAAGAGAAGTAATATATGGATTAATCGGCAGGTGGGAATCCATCAATAAGAATCGAGATTCTGGGAGGAAAGCGAAGAGGCGGGTTTAGTTTTGACTTTTCTCTAACAATCTGATAATGGAGTAGACGCCATGGCAATATTGTAGAGTCCTTCTGTTCGTCTCCACAAAGTTTGACGTCAAATTAAAAATAGAAAGTTTCGCTCGGCGTAAGGGGCAGACTTTCCATCCCCGAGTCTCAACACCCACCCGCTTTCCGACGATCCACTTCAACATTGAAACAAAACAAATGAAGGTTTTACCAAAGTAGCCATGCTGGCCCCTTCTTTTTCTCCAACAGAATCAATCAGTCAATCTAGTTACAAGTCTTGGCCAGGAACGAACAGCGGGCAGCAGCCGCACGAGACTGCCTCGGAGCAAACAAATACTTACTCTATGGTAATCGATCTGCTCCCCCTCGGTTGTTTGAATAAAAAGAGTGTAAAGAGTACTGCTTTAAATCAGGTTTTGAAAAGAGACTAAAACTCACTAAGGGATGAGTGAAAGAAGTGATGGCAACTAAGCCGTTAATGGGTCCAGCAGCTACATTGCCTGGGACCACGAGCCACGTTTTACTTCCTCCTTTTTTCTACGGAATATTTTGTTGCATTTTCCCCGACTTTACATTATTTCAGCCAACACTTCGTAACCCTGGAAACGACAGGCCAGCCCAAGTACAACCTCTTTTATGTTAATTTTAAAAATCAGACCAGAAGTTGAATGGGAGGTGACAAGATCGGTTGGGTGATCTCCGATCACGTTAACCAAGACTTGTTTAGAGAAATACATCAAGGATGTGATCGGCAACGCACAAGAAACACGAACGAATCGGACCCACGCACGTCCTCTCTCGATCAGACATGTTTAAAAATAGTAGAACGTACCTTCTTCCCGTCCAGTTCATGTGTGCCCTGGGCCAGAACTTTATCCACACTGCTAGGATCTGCAAACGTGATGAAGCCGAACCCCCTGCAACAGTAAAATAAGAAAATCAGACTTGGTTCCAATCTATATGGAAAACTCCACTGGCAGGAGCAGACGGTGACGGTGCTAACACTTGAAACCCACTTCCTTGGTGATGCAAGGCCCCTTGCTCTCCAAATTACCTTGGTTTGTTTACCCCCTTCCTTAACAAAGAACGTGTTTTTAAAGTCCCCCAGATATCTTGAAAAGGGGACAAACAACAGGCAATGCCGAGTGGCCGTGTGTATCTTCCAGCAAAATTCACAAGCTGAATTAGGATGCGTTGCTGAGGCAACTGTGTTTATGTAGTGACAGATGAATCTTATAGCACACCTTCGGAAGATGCCGCTGCCGTTCTATTCTCATCACGGACGTTGAGTGGTCCTTGATTAAAACAAATCGCTCCCTGGCTGCGGTGCTGCGCCTAATTACGTTCGGCTTGAAAACGGTATTTATCTCCGCCTTCGATTACCAAGACGCATTGCCCTAATCAATGCTGCCCGCTCTGCGCATTGGAATCAGGACATGTGATTCACCACTGATGACGTTGGTAGCGTGGTGTTCTCTACAGTCTCGCCTCTTGTGAAGAGACACCCCTTTTTCATTTGCATACCAGGATAAGTGTTAACCAGGAAGGCCAGATAAAAAGGGGCCATGGCAGTGGTAGCAGGGCCACAGCGGTGCGGCGGGGTAGTTAGAGCCACACGCAAGATCAAAACCTTCGATCCTCGACATGAAGGCCACGTTGTCTATGTAGAATACAACACGCAATAAAGACGAATGGATTACATTCCCAATTCGGTTTGAGGCACTTGTCTCTAAAAGGGTTCGATATTCGCAGTGACTTCACGACCCAATACCCTAGCCTGAGCTAACGACCTGCCCTTGCAGAACTACCTTCCCACCCCGAAATCGCCGCATTACCTGTGCACAAAATAGTGGGAATTTCCGCAAGGCCAAAAAAGAAGCACCCAAACTCGTTTGCAATTCTAGCCACACAGCTCAAGGTGCACTATACCGACCTCATTGAACATTCGGCAAGGGTGGGGGGTCGCTTGGCCCCTGCCCGCTCCGTGCTGCACCCCGCCCGCGCCAGACCGGACTGGGGATGGATTTTAAGTCGCTAATTCGTCATGTAGGTATTCATGAGTCAGGGCGATCTAACAGGGAAGAAAA
>Ga0058701_10001320_pt1 | contig 17444 bp, 7 predicted proteins | sample AgamicOrMae_FD_97039 | JGI IMG/M metagenome (GOLD analysis project Ga0058701, IMG submission 97039) | Agave microbial communities from Guanajuato, Mexico - Or.Ma.e | ecosystem: Host-associated > Plants > Phyllosphere > Phylloplane/Leaf | place: Guanajuato, Mexico | collected 2012-06-04
ACGGATTGTCCAAAACCACTTTTCTCGCCGTTTTGGGGGTTGTACATCCCAAATCCGGTCTTATCTCGAAGTCGATTTTTTGCACGATGCCAATACTTCCATTGACATGGAAGTAATATGGACAGAGCGAATCATTTACAGATCGTCGAGGACTCGCGCTTGCGCCTAAAAAATATTATGGTGTACAAGTACTATTGGTCAGGGAAACTCGGAGAAATCAATAGCTGGAACATGAGAGGAAAAATAAAATGGAGTAGAAGCTGCCCCAGAGGACCTATTTTGTGGAGATTTTCACGGGTAGTGGAGTACATGTTTAACCAAGTCCATAGTACAGAAATGTAGAGGAAGGTTCATTGTATGCCTGCGTTACAAAAAAATCAACTAAAAAATCTCCGATTACTTAAGTTCACGAAAATGCGTGTCCGTCCCGCTGATCGTCCTGACCAAACAACAACAACATCAACCCGGTCTATGATTGGTGCTGTCGACCAACATGGCTGCCATGATCGGCGGTTACTTTTTAAATTCAATCAAACATTTAATATGGGCTAAATTGTGATATTTTCGTCTAAAATTCAGTTTGTATCAAAACATACTTTGCCTCATACTTTTTACTGACATGGAAAATATCTCACTGTCCTGAGGTGCCGGCAGCAATGCCAACGTCCACCTAAGTTCGTATGACAACTGCTGTCAGTGTGTAAGCATTACAGTTTAATAATGTTTTTGCTGTTTTAAAGGAGTATTCAACTTAATCTGACATAAAGCGGGCATACAACCACCTTTTGACAACATTGCTAGACATATAACTTTACTAAATTCGTAATCTGCTACTCGTGATAATCTCCACAAAATGGATCTACGCCTCTCCTTTGGTTGCTAACGAGAGTGTTTCATCATTGTTTTTTTATGGAGAAATATCTCTGAGATATTGTAAAATTCCTGCAAATTAAAAATTTATTAACAGTTCTTTACACAATTTTCTTCATAAATCCAAACCGGCAATGCGGGAACAATCATTCAAAGGTGTTGCTGACATTGCCGTGACCTAACCTATAACTTACGAAGATATGCCACTAACAAGAGACAACGACTAGGTAATCATCAGAAAAGCTTGCTTGCCAAATACGATTCGGTTTTTGAGCGTTATTGCTGGTTTTCAAGTAATAATAAGCTGATTCATACTTCAGACAATCGTACCGCCTTATGAAGACCAAGCGACGTTCTGAACGTCACGCTGAGTAACGACAAGGCGATACTGAGTTCCGGACGCAGGCTGTCCCCTGCTTCCACTCCATTTTATTTTTCCTCTCATGGCTGGAATCAGCTGGTACCTACTTTGCCTTGCAAATATTTGTTCAGCCGTGGACGGACAACCTTAAATTTCATCAACAAATTTTAACGGTATTTAGTATTACAGGTTAGGTTGAACTATGTTAGTTTATTCAAGGTTAGGTTAATCCATATTTAGGTTGTACTAATATAGGTTAGATTGGCCGAGGTTTGGTGCCTCGTGTGTCTCCATGCTATAGCTCTGCTCGATGACCGTCAGCGAAGTCAAGTCTAGTGTCCTCCACCTTGCTCTAATCGGCTTGGCAACGGAAGTTTAAGTAGAAGAGGTGTAAAAACGCAACCTTTTATAAATCAAAGGGAAACCATTTAAGGACAGACTGATTCCGTAATATTTGTCGAAGGCCTACTGCAAAAAGGTTTATTGAAGTGGCCTTCGAAGCTAGGCACTTCCGCGACTCGAATTGAGTTTGAGTCCGGAATCGCGCGGCGCGAGTAATAAACAGAGCTTTTATCCATCGGGCGGGGAAACGCGGCGGCGAGGTGGCTGTCAGCCCGTTAATTAAACTTAAGAACAAAGAGCCCCGATCTAAGTGGCGCACAATTCAAAGTAAAAACGATTCTCCGCAAATAAAATAAAAAAGTCCCCACTTAATTTTTCATTTGCTTTGTGCGATTAGCGCCGGTGGGCTACCTGCACCAGGGCATCGTCCCTGCCCCCGCCCCCGCGTCCGCCTCCGCCTGATTTGGCTCAAATTATTCGCGTCGCGTCCGTCCTCTAGACGCGCGCGGCCCAAAAAATCGTTAATTGCCAACGGACGTCGGATCTAATTTCATTTACTTAACTCGTCCAGTCCAAAATGTCCAGCGCCGCAAAGTCCGAGCGCCTAAGTCGATTTTTCGCCAGTCGTCTCGCTTGCTCGCTGCAATTAGAGGCTAACTTTGGAGGCTAACTTTGCACGTGGGTAAAGTAAGCAATTCGTTACGACATGAAGCTAGCGATTTTCAGAGGGATGCGGCCAATTTTTTGGCGCTTGCTGGCAACATTCTCCGTCTAATGTTGACATAATGCAAATAACCGGGCCGACAGCGAGGGGGTCTTTTCATGATGCTTTATCCGCCGATGTGCTCAACTTGTGGCTACAGTGCGTTTACTATAAGACGTACCCTGGCGGATCTTGTTTTCCTCCGCGATAGGAAGCTAGTTCCTCTCTGTCGTCAGCTCCCTCAGTTGTTATTGTGGGTACTTTCGTAACGAGTTCACAAAATTAAAGCACTGTTTCAGAATAAAGCTTATGCCCAAGCGTGACAAAAACACCTCTGCACTGGGAAAATCACCTAAAACCCCATGGTTCAATTTAGTTTTGTTTAAATAAATGTTATCACTATGCATAACCCAGAACCGACGCCGGTGCCCGCCATGAGCGTTTGTAACGAGTTTACAAAACTGAAGCAATATTCAGCGATCAATCTGTTGTCAAAGTGTCAGCCAAACACCTCTGCTTTGAGAACTACATAAAATGGTCAACACGACTAGATAATTCACTAAAACGTTAATTTAGTGACCCTAGGATCGCTGCCACAGAAAGGGAACTACTTTCTCTCCGCCAGGGTACCTCTTACAGTAAACAGTAAACGGACTGTACTTCGGGGCCTTACTGCGTCCTTAGTTTGAGGGAATCTAGACGTAGCTGGGCGATTGCCCAATTTCGCATATACGCAATCGGTCTCCAGGACTTTGATCAAAATCTCGAAGCTTTTTCTGACATAACCAACACAGATTTTTTTTTTCTTTTTCTTAATACGATAACGCGATTGCAGTGATTTTCCTGCGCACTGCAGATATTAGGACTGCTTTTGAGCGTGCATTTTGTAGCTCTTGTGTTGCACATTTTGATTGCTACGCTGAGCGGAGCAAGAGCGAGAGCGGCGCAACGGCGGGGCCATGCATATAAGGCTTAGCGGTTGCCAATAACCTATAGATGCCGCTTACGTCACCTTAGCAGGTTGCTGCAGCCGAGCCAGAAGTAAGCGGCATCTGGCTTGGTGACAACCGAGCAGAGCGACAGCGTAACCACACATGCATCCGTCCTCAAAATGTAATGGAAAGTTGAACCTTATTGCATCACATGGAAAATCCAGTCTTCAGAATATGAGCGTGCGCTTGAATCACAAAATCGTAGAGATTCTCATCTCTGCTCTGTAACGTTGAAGAGTTTCGCCCTAAAATTTAGGCTCGCTCCCAAAAAGTCGATCAGAGGCCGTTATTTTTGCTACCCCGGATTTTTTTATTTCTTTTTTTTAGCAGCGCAAAGTTTATAGATGGTCCCTTGAGTGGTGCCGAGATTGCTCAGAAGCGAGACCGTAAAGACGGGTTTTCAACAGGTGTCGGGCCATAAACTAGACAAGAGTGTGTAAGCCAACATTTTTTTTTCTAGTTGGTCTTTGTACGGATGCCGATTGCATATTTCGGTGCGCGCTGTAGTGGGGCACGTTGAAACGGGGCGCTTTGAGGCGAGGTGTGTTGAAGGCTCGGAACAGAGTGCGTTGAAACGGTGCGCGTTGTATGGCGGTGCGCGTTACGATGGGCTGCGTTGTAACGCGTTTTGGCGCATTTTTGCGGGGTGCGTTGTGGCGGGGCGTGTTGAGACGAAGCGCGTTGTGGCGGGGTGAGTTGTGGCGCGCGCGCGCAAGCCGACCATTCCTGGCGTCGGCGTCTGTCCAGCGCGGAAATTGAAATGTCATGGTGTCATTCTCAGAGAGCTTGACGCTGACCGCAACTCGCTAATTGAGAGGTGTGTTAACCGTTTCGGTGAGTGTCGCACGCTCCGGCTTTTCCCTCTGCTGCGTCGCTTCGCGTTGCCCGACAATGCAGCCGCAGCCGCGCCGATCAACGATTTCAATTCGCAAACCCCCAACGCGCAACAACAATTCGCCGCGGAACTCGCCAGACTTTACCTGCTGTACACTCCTGCTACCTACCTGCTAACTCACTCTTTTCTTATCATAAACTCTGAATAGTTGTGCAGTGCTGATGAAATCCGATTGGTAAAGTAATACTCATGCCGAATTGCGTGGTCTAATAAATCTTGTACAGTTGAGCGTACTGTTAGCTGTAAACGTAGTCCTCATGTCGAGCATTATTGCGGCGAATGAAGAACACGCGGCCAGTCCCTCGCTGTTTATGGCTACCCGTGTTCCACCGTGTTCCACCAGCGTGCTGCCATAAAGGCAAGGCGTCGCGATAGAATCAGCCCACTCAAACGGACCCCTGATCTTTCGTTAGGGCGGAAGATGAACCATGGCTAAGGATTTCACGAACGAATGCAAACAAGTAGATCTGAAACCCGTGGTAAGTCCACCGGTTGGTATTCCTTTACCTCTCCGAATTTCACTTTACATCGATGTTTTTGAATTTCCTTTTTTAATTTGCTAATTTTTAGTGGCGTTGCTTTTTAGAAGAGCCAACTTGTAATTTATCCTCGTGTGCATTCCAATCGGCACTGCTCAGCACGAGCTATCACAAAGAGCGTGAGTCAAAACGTTCGGTCAAAGTGTCTCATCAAAAGATTCTGGTCCGGAAAACGGATGTAAATGCTTAGTGCTTAAATTTTCGTTTTTCTTTTAAGCATATATGTTTTTAAAAACAGGTCAATCACTCGAAAATATAGGAGGAAACGGAAGAGCGTTTTGACTCAACCGGAAATTCCAATGAATGCAAAAACTTTATATACAGTATTTTGTAACATTTAGCGTTGAAACCTTTGTTTTATAAAAGCAGGTTGTTGGAAAAAAATTTAAGGCAGAATTTTGCCGTTGCTCTAATACCGCATATCCACAAAATCAGCGATTCAATCGATCATTGAGTTGAATATCCTTATTGACTGTCGTTTATCCTTGAATGCGAAATCCGCGCTAAAAGCTTAGTTGACAACCTTTGGTGTTGAAGTCGCCTATTTTAATGCAAACCAGGGAGGAAGTACTGGAGTCGCAGTTCCGAGAGCACCCCTTTCGAAGATCCCAAGAAAACACCCACATGATCCCTCGAAAACGAAGTTTGCGCGGTACATATCGCTAGGGGAAGGTTCAGTGAAGTTAAATGTGGAGTCGGGAAACATTAAAACGCCAGACTCGAACAACTACTTGGTTACTGCGATTTCGTCGTCGGGCGATGCGTGGCTCGTTATACCCACAGAGCAGCTGCGGCTCTTTCTACGGATTCGTATATTTTCTCGGTGGGCTGAGGCTGGCCGAGGTGAAAAATATGATGTCTAAATGACGAGGGAACCAGGGAGGAGAAAGGAAACAACGTCTTTTAAGGTCAGGGAAGATTTTGTGTGACCTATTCCCGACTTTTGGCTAGACTAAAGCACAAAGGGGTGGGTGGGGGAACATAATCAGCGGCTGACTTTTCTAGAAGTCGCTGAGCGTTCCGAGAGGCTCATCGCTTGTGACGAACTGCGACTCCAGTACTTCCTCCCTGATAACATCCGAAATGTGATGTGTAAAAGATTCTCAACAATGCTCTCCGACCACATTAGATATATATTACGAAGGTGTGTGTGCAAGCAGTGGCAGCTGTCCCCTCCTTGATACCGAGAGGGTTGCTTTTGAAAGCAAATTTTCCGGCTGGCTGGCCTTCTCGCGCGGAGCCCGGTTCGGCTCTTATTCAGAAGCGCTCGACCAAACGTCAGTGAGTTTTCGTCGGAGATGTTCCAAACTGGCCACTTTATAGCTACGCTTGGGTGTCATTACCCCGCGGGACGGTCGGGGGGCGGCCGGGCCGGACTGTGCTGGGCCGCCGCGCCGGGGCTCTCCGGTGAGCGAGCGAGCGCGTAACGCGAACCGAACAACACACACTGCTGCATCTTCCCGCGCCAATGAAATTCGAATGACTGGGGTAATGATGCTTTGCACGTAAAACTAATGAACCCACGATGGGAATGGAGATTTGTTTGGAGTACTCATGTTGAGCGTATTACCGGTCGCTTAACTCTCGTCCCGGGCTGCAGTGTCTTTCACCGTAACACACCTCCCTCTCTACCTACAGTATTTGCCAGAGCTACAAGGAGAGGACCTAAACTTGCCGCCTCCGATTTTTTGAAACTTTCAGGACTTCAAGGTAGTGGTATGAAAAGCCCAAAATTTGCTTCCAAAAATTATTGTACTACCTTAAAAATAGCGATGAAAATTGAACAAAAGACACAAAAGAGTGCTATATCTAGAGAACGGATGGAAATATCGCAAAATCCTCAACATTTGAGTCTGTGCTAAGTTTTGGTGTTCTATTATGAACTGGTACTAAATTGTTTCGAAAAAAGATGTCCGATTTTTAACGCTACTTTTAAGGTTGTAAAAATGAATTTCGGCAGCAAGTTCGGGCTTGGGTATCTTTCCATACCGCTCTTGAATAGTCCTGAAAGTTTCGAGAAAATTGGGGGTGGAAGAGTTGCGGTGCTACCTTTGTAAGGAGGATTTCCTTTTACACTGGAAGATGCAGTGTTCGGGGCATGTCAAATCTTGCATTCTCTACCTGTCGTGTCTCAGTTTTTGTCACCGACACGAGCGGAGCGAGGCACACGACACTTAACCTAACTGAAGTTAACAGTCGCCAGCCTGATGGCGCTTGCTTCTCGGCAGTAGGCTGCTGCCACCAAAGGGGCCACCCACTGCAGGACCAAGAGTCGAGCGCACTGTTATCACAGTGAGGCACAAGGCTCTTAAATGGTTTAGGTCAACGTTCCTTAATCTACGGCTCGCCGGTTAAATGCCTGTACCTCTCACGAAGTAATGAAAAGTTGAACTAGGGTATGGGACGTACGCCCTCGACACGGTTAAAATATACTTAGGTTACGTTTGTGACGATCCGTTTGTGTTTTTTTTTTATTGTATTAGCATATCATCTTTGGAGCGTGCTTAAATCAAATTACGAGATTTCCGCACTCGATAGAAAACTCGGTCGAAAGCGATATCGATAGGCTATCTCGAACCGAAAAACTTGTAAGAAAGATGACACCAGGCTATCCCGCTGCGACAGCAACTTACGGCCGACCTGTAAGACTGGGCAGTCGAGTCGGCTGTCCGCTGCTGACGGTGAGCTCGCCGCCTCACCTCACCTCGCCACATAGCCAACTCCTGCAGCCTGCTACCTATGCGCTTCCGCTATCGCTTTTCGAACGGATGTGGTGAGGTTATGTTGTCCGCCCGCCGCAACTGGTTATGCATGCACTCCTTTTAAAGGTTGCGTTCTCTACCTCGTGTTCTCTTCTCCGAGCTGAGCGGAGCACAGCATAGGGTGCCTAACTCACCAAGCCCAATGCCGCTTACTAAAAAAAAGCACTCGTCTTATTCTATAATCGATTTAGCAACCTAAGTACTACGATGTTAATAGTCGGAAAGTTGTGGTATCATTTATAAGAGAAATCGGTCTGGCCGGCGATTGCGAGGAAAAAGATTTGAGGTGTTTTGGAAGCGTCGTCGATATCCTCGTGGAAGACCCCCATTCTCTTCTCTGCTATCTCGGCGGGCGGATAACGCAGAGTGCAGATAGCAGAAAGGATCACCGTCGCACGGCGGTGAGCCACAGCATGCGGGCCGCGTTTCTAAGATTCCACCGCCAAAAACAGCCGGGCCAGATAATGACCTCACCAGCACGGCTTAACAGATTGAGTTTTCCACGCTCAACTTTAAAAGCTTGCATTTTCCATGTTTTGCAGTACTCCTCTGAGGTTTTATTTTTCAATCCTCATCTAGGATTCGCAATTAAAAACCGCGTAGGTTAAGTGCCATAGGCCTCGCTTTCGCTATCGCTCTGTTGGCTATCGCTAACCCTGACGTCTTTTCTCGGTGGTGGCATTTTCCGAGTGACTTTCCAAGAAGTGGACCTTCTTACTTATAACTACCACCGAAAAGTAAGCAGCATTAGGCTCGTGTGACTTGGTGCCCTATAGCGTTCACTGCCATCACTCCGCTTGGCAAGAGGTTTTAAAATGCTAAAAATCGAAATTGCAACCGTAAAATATATTTAATGTGAACAGTAATGTAATTTAAGCAAATCGGCAGCTACGTTGACTTTTTATTTGGGGGAAAAAAATACGAGGTGGGGTGATAAAACAAAGCGCAATGCTTGTAAATATTGACTGAGATAGTAGCCCAGAGAATGGATGCGAACAAGGACACACTAGTATCAGGTTCAGGACATTATTGACACAAAAGTTAATCCTGGCATGACAGGCCCTGGCCGGCCCAGATGGTGGCAGAACACCGGGCGAGGCAGCCGAGGGACTGGGGGAGACCGCTGCTGGTCTACTACACCATACCATAGCTACCCCTGGAATTAAGGCGATTAAAGCTGCCCTGCCCGTGTCGAGGGACGCCAGGATCTTTTGATGGTGACATTTCATATTTCGTGGTTGCCTGCTTTGATCCAGTTATGTTTTGATTTTCACAAACTGCGTAGGCCTTCCCATGGGCTCTTAGCTTCGTTTTTTTTCTTCTTTCAGATCTTTCTCGATTAAGGGTGTTTGATCGCTTCAGTCTAGTCAAGTTCAGTTGAAATTTCTAAAACAATGTAGAAAACATCGGAAAGCATCAAAGCCATTCCCCTTGCGTAAATAAATCGTCCCAATTTAAAAATCCGACCGAAAATCAAGGTTCTTTCAATTTGGTAGAGGCGTAAGAGTTGCTGATTTGACTCATCGTCGCGCAAAAACGCGCTGATTTAGAGGTTTTCGTGCAATATTTCTGTTAAATGATCGGCGAGAAATGGATTTTTTGGGCTAAAAGTATTTATTTTAAGGTAATCAACTACATTACTACAGAGAAAGTTTTTTTAAAGCAACTTCCTTCTGGTCATTTTTTTTCCACAAAACGCTAAAAACTGGTATTTTTAGGTTAGAGTCCGTATGACACCGTGTAAAATTCGCCAACTTTAGCTCCTCAAATTTTAAAAATCACTCCGGTAACCGGATCCAAAATTTTACCCAACCATGCAGGACCATGTCAGCTGTAAGGTTTGAGAGTTTTAATGACTGCGACCGGTAACGGTTGAACTGATCAAACATCCTTAACTAACCGTCAACAGGTCTTGCGTATATTTATTTGAAAATTGCTTTGGGCTTCATGTGTTAAAATTTCAGAAGCCGACTGGTTTTAGACTTGCACAAATGTGGTTCTTACGAGCGCGGACATACTTTGGAGTTCGTGTACGAATGAGGTACGAAGCACGAACGAAGGGGTATTCCCCTTCGCCGCGGGCACGCAAATGTTCAGCCTAGTTATTTAACTTAAAAACCTCGTAAAGTCGAGAGTAAATTAAAACTTCGCCCACGAAACACCTGTGTGAGGCAGTTCTTACCTCGTGTATTGAATGATGTCAAATTAAAACGGGGTCAGTGCGTATTTTGATTATGTTTCAATAGACCTTTGTTCAGACATACACGCAAAAAATAATAATAAATAAATAAAATTGACTTTGTCACAGTAACAAATATGACACTGACAATCGTGCTTTGTTCCTACGCAGACTATAAACGTATTTATTTAAATAATCTTTTTTTTGTCGCCTTTACTATTTTTTTGTCACCATTATATTTTATTTTATTTTTAGTAACTGTAACCAAATGAAATTTGTCGTCTAAAAATTGTAATTTCGACAAAGTCATATTTTTGCGTGTATTTTGTCCTTGAAAAAATCTATGCGAGAGGTTTTCATAGATGTTACTGACAAGCGAGCACAGGAGACTCGAAAAATTGCCAAAATACGCACTATCCCCGTTTTATTTTCCCACCCGAAGTAGGTAACTCCCCACCCATACCAGGCATTTCGTGTATACAGCGCATTTTTTGGAAAGAAAAACGAGATCTTCTAGTGCATTTGACTCGTCCTCGCGATCACTTGTATTTGAGCCAAAACTCACGCGTTAATACTGTTTTCTGGACTTTGTTAGCTAGTCAAATCCACAAACAGGTTGTACAAAAAATGACAAAGCTGCGTTTAAAAATCCGAAAAGGACAAAAAAACTATAACATTTTACTTAATAAATAACATTCAACAAGTTGGAAGCCAATATTTACGGTTATTTCAATTCTTTAAATTATCGCGCCATTGCTGATTTGACTTTTTCTTTTTAAAAAATATACTGCTTTTAGAGGTTTTTATGAAATATTTTTCTGAAACGACGGTAAGGTACTGTTTTTTTTTTAGTCTCCATTTGTTTATCTTAACTCAATCAATCGTGTGGAACGTTTTTTAAACAAACTCATCGAGCAAATTTTCTTGTAAAATACAAGAAACTTCAATATTTTGGTAAGTCTATTTGACGCCATGTAGTTCTTGCTATCTTTGAATGCCTGAAATTTAAAAGTTAGGACGGTGACAAGTTGTTTTTAGTGGTCGGATGTGTAATAGCATCCTAGCTATATTTCCTCGTATATTTCTGATAAATAAAAAGAGCCTGTTATCGGCACCCTTCATCCCAACGAACCATCCTTAAATACCCGCCATTGCTCCCGACCAAATTTCACTCAGTCAGATAAAGTCGCCTCGAAAACCACGTTAGCGGGACTGGTGTTAGCGTATCATGATACTTTCCCTAAATTCCGTAGTCCTTTGCAAAGCAAATATGTTGGGAGTCCCCGCAGTTGAGACGCGCAATCCTGCGATATTTCAAGCTCCCCCCTTTTACGGCGTGTCGATGGATTTGTTTACAAGGTTTATTGTCACCAATCAACCCCGCGTTGCATCCGTTTCCTCTCTTCATCCCCCCGCGTTTCGGCGCGCTGCGCTGCCGCCGCAGTTGGACTGCCTCGCTCCGCGAGCTATTCGTAGCGCGCGTAAAAACTCACTCGCACAAATGACGACTTCAATCCGAGCTTTCTTTATGCTATAGGCAGTTTCAGGCTGAACCCTGCTTCTGTGAACTGAATCGGTGGCAGCAGAGCGTAGCACAGGGATGCCATAAATTCGGGAAACGCTCCGGACTCACGACTCCCCGGCCTTAAGTCTCCTGTCCACCTGTCCCGCACGCAAAACTAGCGGATGCGGAGCCGCAGATACAGTGACTGTCAGTTTGAAAGGTGGAATTTCTACCTCTTGTCTTCCACCTTCCGTCGTCAAGCCGAGCGGAATGTCAGCATACACGGAAAAAATGGTAGCAGAGGCAGCTAACGCGTTAATGGATATAGCAGTTGCGATTAAATTTAGCAGCCGTCGCTAACTTTTTAGCAGCTACTACTAGCGCTAGCTCTACTCCCAGAAAAAAGTATAATCTCAAAACGAGAGGATTACTCTCAAATTGATGACGCATTCCTCTCAGAAATGGTCTCCAAACTATTACTCTCGTTTGTGAGGTTATTTCCGTTTGGAAAGGCAGATCGAGAGTAATCTCATTTTTCAGTTTGTACCACTGGTTTAAAGCGCTACGGCAGAAAGGTCGCCGATGACACCTTTAGCGACATATTTGTCAAAATCTAGGCTGATGGCTCGGCTTCAATCGCACCAGTGTCCGTTTCCACGAAACGGTCGTCATCGATTTCCTATTTTTCGTAGAAACGGATACTCATCATCATCATATTATGCGCATAAGTACACTTTGCGGATACCTGGTGCAGCGACGAGACCCGGTGCAAGGTTAGAAAAACAATGCATAAAGAATTGGAGAATGTTAATCTCCCCTTGAGAGGATTTGTGTGACGATTTTACGTCTCAAGTTTAGAGGAATTTCCGTTTCGTCGTAAGAGGCAATACTCTTAAAATGAGACGGATGCTCTCAAATTAAGAGGAAATTGCGATCGAATGAATATTGATGGCGCATTTTTCTCTTCTTTTAAGACTACTTTTTTTCTGTGTGTAGTGTGTATAAGTCAGCAAAGGCAAAACATTGAGCAAATTTGTCAGTTTAGCAGCGATTGCTAACATTTTAACAGCTTCATCTAACGTTAGCAATGACTACTAAAAATTTAGCAATGTCTGATAAAATTATATGTATGTGCTATATCAATTAACGAGTTCGCTGCCACTGCTATTTTTCCCCTGTAACCTTTTTTAATTTAATCAAGGTTACCGAAAATGACCTACGCTGTTGTATGTTTGTTCATTGTCATATCATGGCTTTGATCAATCATCGCGCTTTCTCTCAAAAACGGTTGAAGCTTCTTTGTTTTTTTGTTGTTGTTTTTTAAATCCGCCAATTTCACAATGTTTTTCAATTTTTTGACAAGAAAGGCGCGAGGTAAAATCTTCTTTAGTATCCAGCCAACAAACCACTCTCTGGGATTGCTGGAAAACAACTATGCAGGTTGACTGTCCCACCTCCCAAGGAGCAACGAGCATTAGACAGGGCCCACTCTTCCGGTGCTGCTGGTTGGACAAGCAAGGCTGGCGAGGCACGCGTCTTAGCTGATAATGTGAAATCACGCAGCGTAATTGAATCAGTTATCAGCATGGAAATGAGGTGTCAGGTGTGTGGGCGTTGAGCAGCCTGCCCCAGGGGAGAGGGGAGTCCAACAAGTGCCCGCACACCCATTCTAAGGTAATATGTGCCCGTCCGCGATAAATCTGCGGCCCCGTTAAAAAGGTGCAGTTACCACAAGACAAATGGGGTGGCGAAGGGTAATCCCCGCTTCGGGGGGAGATCCCCGGGGGAAGATCCCCAGGGGAACGCCTCTAGACCGATTCCCCCCCCCCCTCCATGCGCCGCCCGCGCCCGCATCAGGGCAGCATGCCCCGGCCTTCGATTGGATTGTGCTTTCGTCAGTGGGCTTGTGCGCTGCCGGATCGGATCGGCTACTGGCTTTGCCGCAGATTAGCTTCGGCTTGTAATCGCGCCCCACAGAGCGAGTCAAGTGGGCGGATCGCTATGCTCGCTTCACAGCCGAAAAGGCCTTGTTTATTCTTTTCTGTTCGGCTTGGCGGAGCCTCACGGGATCCTACGGGAAGCTGTCCCCGAATAATGGGCTTACCATATTGGTTTTTGCGAAATATTTGCGCTTTTGTTGTTCGTCTTGTCTGGGAGAGTGACGGGAGGGGATGCGCGGGTGAGGGGAGCGGGGCCCGTCGAGCGTGGAGATGCGACGACGGACCCCCCTGAGAGCTAATGAGCGTTGACGTGATTAGCGTCGGCCAACAATTAGTCCGGAAACAGCCCTCCGAGGCGAGGGCTCTTGCTCGCAAATATGGGTCACGGATTGGAGTAGAGCTATCAAGCCTAAAGACACGGGCCTGAGGAAATGGACCAGCCCTGCTAAGCTCCCTGAACTGAACAACCTCTTCGGCCGCTGAGCACGCGGAGAGTTGCCTCCGCCTAACGGTGTTTGCTCGCTAACTTACGCCGTTTGGCTAGTCGGTGGAGCGGCTATTGCAGAGTTATTGAGGTCAGAAGTAACAAAACAGTTCTCGAAACGTCGTCGAAAAGCCTGTCAAGAATCGTTTACGCAAAAGGTTTCAGGGTTGAGTTACGTGACGCTCAAGCGCTTAACGTAAAAGTGCGTAGTAATAACGAATTTTTCATACAGTATTAAGCATGTATTGAATGGCTAGTGACCTTTAAAAAATATTAATATATTAGTGGTATGTTGCGTAGGAAAATTATCCGAGAACATTGAAGATTACCAGCAATTGATAATTCTTTTTTATGATGGGAAGTTACAATTTAGGTTTAGATCGAGTGACAAAGTTGCTTGCAAACGAAGTTAGGCACTGAAGATCTTGCGGGCGTCAAAAAGTGCCCTCAAATATTAAAATCCGGCGCGAAGAGAAAAAAAATGTTGGCTGTTTGTAGAGAAACGAGCTGGGGCTTTTTAGCTGCGCTGTCGTCGTGACAGTAACTCGAAAGAGCGAGCGTAGATCGGCGGGAGGGTGAGGGTGGCTGGGCCGCGTTGCGGTGGCGCGCCGCCGGCCGCGCCGTCTCGCGCGTCAAAAGTTTTGCATCCGGGCCTCCTGGTGCGCACCACTCTCCCAGATTTAATTAGGGCCGGCTCGCCAGGCAGCAGCGAGTCCACCGCGCTGCGTCGCACCGCGTCGCCCTAAACCAGCCCAGATTCTCGTGCTACTAAATAAATTGCTCCGTGAAGCTTTCGAGCGACTGGAGCTTTGACCACTGCAACAGCCCCGCTGCCGCCCCCGCTCCCCGAGCCTCCCGAGCGCGGCGGGGACCCCAGGGACCTCCGCGGCCCGGTCTGGCCCGGCCGGACCAGGACGGGCCCGCCATGGGTATCGCAGGTTTCACACCTCGGCCGGCCCGAACCGACGGGAGTGAGTCGCCGCGCCAGGCAGTCTGCCGGAAGCTACCCTGCCTCCCCCCGCCGCGCCGCCTCGTCTCCGGGCCGGGCACATCTCTAACCCTGACCGGCCGGTCCGCACCTTGGGTCTGCACACCTGAATCCGACGTTGCCACTTCGGGCCTGAAAGTGATCCTCTATTGTTGACTGTGTCCCCGAGTTGAGCGAGCAAAAGTCGGACAAGACTAGGCCGCGTGATTGACCCGGCCTTTGTGATAAGTGGCATGACAAGAGCGCATTCCTCGCCTCCAGCTAAGAGCCTCGCCTCGTATCCAGCTAAGGCTTATCCGGGGCAGCGTTTGGGATAAAAGTGGGCTTTTGTAAGCCCCTGACTTGCACCTTAATAATTGGAGTTTAGTTTGCGCCCACTCGCTCCTCGGACCGCATCAAATGTCCATTTGGGGTCGGGCGGGCAGGCTAGCGGAGCGCGGCCTCCGCGCCGTTGCGGGTTCCCGCAGTTTCCGGCGGCGGCGGGACACTCGATAGCGCCGATCGCCCCGTTGCCGACGTCGCTTCGACGCCGTCTAGCTCAAGCGCGCACACCTCGGAGGACGGACACGCCACGTGCTTGTCTCACCGAAACAGACGGACGGACTGACTGGAAGGGAAGACCGCGCTGTAAAATCACTACGACCAGATAACGCTATCGTATGGAGGTTATTGCCGACGGGGCGTGCGGCTCGAGCTTTCGCTGGCATTAGCACCTTTTCCGCCGCGCCGCCGCCGCCGTCGCGCCATCCACCTGCCCAGACGAGTCAATTCCGTTCGTTCTTTTGTGTCCATGGAAAATTCTCGGGGACCACGTGGCCCCATTGAAGGCTACTTCCAGCCTCTGGTTCGGAGTGGTCCGCGTCGCGTCCCCTCGCCGCAGTAATCCCTTCTTTGTGAGGCGGAGGACAGTCCCTTAGCGCGTGGCCGCCAAGACGCGCCAGGCCGGGCGGCCCTTAAAAGTCAAAATTCCTGGGCCGGTCCAGCCCGGAAGTCGCTAGCTGACCCCCTGATCCTTAAATGAATTATACATTCGTCATAATGGGAGATGCTGATTGCTGATTATGCCGCTGATGAAAAAAGTCGGGTGTGTTTTAGTCGGGGAAGCGACGGCGTTGGGCGTCCGAGGCGCGGGCTTGGGTGCCGGGCCGGGCTCTGGAGCGGGCTTGGGCGCTGGAGCGGGCTGGGGCGCGGGCGGGCGCGCGGCGACGGCCGCCGCTGCCTATCGCCTCGCCGCTGCCGCCGCCGCTGCCGCCGCAGCCGCCGTGACGCAGCCGTCCCTTCCGCCGATCGGCAGCGCAGCGGCCGTCGCCGCCGCAGCCGCCGCTTTCAGCAAGGCCCGTTGCTTCTTTTTCGAGCAAGGTAGGCTTCCACTATCATCGCCAAAGCCCACTCAATTTTCTCTCAAATTAACACCTGGGTAGATTTAAATGCGTCCACTAGAGTCAGAGCAGAGTTGAATAGCTGCAAGCTCGTCCACTAGTTTTATATAACCTCTGGTGGCGAGCCACTTGAGCAGCGCATTGTTAATGTCAACTTTCGGATTACAACTTAATTAGGATGTACAAATGCTTGACTTCACTGTCACTCTTAAGCTATACATTTTCTACCGCTTGTACCCACCTTTCTGCGTCGATCCAAGGGGAGCGACAGGGAAGCAAGACATGCCTAACCTAAGTCAGCCAAACCAAGAATCCTTCATTAAAGTACTACTTGGGACTCGAGCGTAAGAGCCTGCCTCTTAAAAAGCAGACTTGGCTATAACGAAACAGGCTGGAGTCACCTTACTTGAGAATAGTGTAACCTTACCAACGCGGTTGCGTGTCAAATCTTCACAATGAAAGGGTAGTTGGAATTCGGTAGAACTCGTGGTAGAAAAAGCAACTTTTGAAATTGATAGTGTGCGGTTGAAATCTTACGTAAGTGTTGCCTTCGAATCTGGCGAATATTTTTTGAAAAAAATTGTGTTGGTAATACTAATGCATTTTAAATTGGGAGAGCCGCGCGCACGTTTCAGCTCAATTCAATGGATTTGCTAACACAAACTTGTAGAAATAAAAAGTCTAGATTTGAATGCGACGTACGGCTTACGATCTCCTCTGTATAAATATAAATACGCTGAATCAGAACCCGTGAGCCGAAAATTTCCGTACCAAGAGGCGTTCACCACATCCCCTTAGCTTTTCTTCTCCTCTATAATATACTGTAAAATACACAATCAATTGGTGGTTTCGCGTAGCCAGCTCAGCTCCCTCGCCGTATTTACACGCTCAATTTTACATCTCCCCCGGACTCGCAATTCGCACCGTGCCAAAACAAGAAAATCCTTTAAAAAAGACGCGTTTTTTTGTCGATTTTCAGCCGAGCCGTGTCCAGTCAGTCCAGCTGGCGATTTGTTAAAAAGTCGATTAGTCCCCTCGCGGGCGCGATTTCGACTTGGTTAGTGCTTTTGGGGTTTGTGTGTTTAGTGCAGTGGGGGGTGCTTGTAGAGGAGTCGGATAGAAGCTGCTAGTGACAAGAAGAGTGGCCCGCGCGTTTCCGCTTTAGGCTATTGTACTATTTTATGAATGGACAGGTAAGTTGGAGGAGAGATACCTGGGCTGGGTTGGGCTCGTTGGGCCGCCTCTTACGGCGATGTCCTCAACATTGTGCGAACTGTATCTTTGCGACAAGGTGATGTATTGCTTTTCTCAGGCTGTGAAGAACGCGCAGCGGCCTTCGCCTCTCAAATAAACTCGTCGAAGACTCAATTTTCCTCTCGAAACTCAGAGCTAAAGTGTGTAGAAATCGGTGCGAGTGTACTGACCGCCTCCCGAGACGAAAGATATCGTATGCCGGATGTATGCCCAAGCGACCGCTGACATACTCCAGGCATACATCGTGCATAC
>Ga0058701_10001321_pt1 | contig 17443 bp, 8 predicted proteins | sample AgamicOrMae_FD_97039 | JGI IMG/M metagenome (GOLD analysis project Ga0058701, IMG submission 97039) | Agave microbial communities from Guanajuato, Mexico - Or.Ma.e | ecosystem: Host-associated > Plants > Phyllosphere > Phylloplane/Leaf | place: Guanajuato, Mexico | collected 2012-06-04
TGGGGGCTACTTTCACTGATTTACCCCATTCGGTGAGGTTCACTGCCCTGCAAAAAGGTTAAACTAATTGTGGTTGAAAGTCGAATTTGGGGTGAAAAAAGTTGCATATTAAATTCGCCCTATTTTTGGGGGTTAAATTAACCCCAAGGACTTAGAGTGTACCCTTTCTTAGCCCAACTTACACTTTTAAATTTAGCCTAACATAAAAATCCGTCTTTACTTGTGTATTGTCTCAAGGAACATCGAACCCTATTCAGCTTTAACGAATAAAGTATTGCGAAAACCCATAGCAAAGTTTTAAAGAGTGCTTTCTGGGGTGTTTTAGACCACAGTGGTAAGGATTAAGGACACACCACGTTTGTCCAGCAATCTCACCCGAAGGATCATGACTGTAAACACAATCCGTGCTTGTTGAGCGCTCTAGTTGATCAATCTGTGACGGCTATGCATCAAGCAGAAATATTATACGGGGCTCGGCCAATCGAAAATACCAATAAATTGGTCCAGTGAGAACGAAGCGATGCAAGCCTGCTTTTTATTGGTGAGTCTTTAATCTTGATTCGTATCCTTTGCAGCGCGGCGCGTCGTGCGACGCGATCGTCATAACTGCTCACTCTTCCCGCGAAAAAAGAGGAGTCCCATTCGACGAAGGTCGTCTGGTGACAGAAACGGCGGGAACCGATACCATCGCAGATCGGCCAAAAACTCTGTCCGCACAGATCCTCAGCGGCTGGCACCGGTAGCTATTACATGCAAAACTTTATCTTCAATCGCTATAAAATTAAATAAGCTTGTCCTCGGATCAACATTCTTACAGTAGAAAGCATATATAAGGCAAACCGATTATTTTGCCGCGCATTAACACGACGGAGATACAATCCTTGTTGTGGAGGGTTGTAATTCGGATGCTAACTTTCTCTTCCTATTGCTGGTCTTCTTTTCACTTTCTCGTTCTCTTTGTTCATCTCTCTCAATCACCTCTTTCTTGTTTTTCTATTTTGTCTTCCTAGTAATGCTCTTCTTCTATACGGTTCATTATTCTCCTTTCTCTTATTTTTATTCATCTCCAACTAATTCCTAGTTTCTCTTCGTCACCCAACTTTCTCTTACTTTTAACTCTTTTTCTTCGTCTTTTCTTGTTTTCTATTACTCCTTCCTCTTTCCTCTTCCTCTTCACTCCAAAATCGAGTTAGTAGAAATCTACTGATTCTGTCAAAATCGAACCACGGATTCACTTCAGTGGTTCGGTTTTGATTGAAAATTATGGTATATAAAATGAGAATCAGTAGACTCATTAATTCAAGTTTAGTGTTCCCTGTTTCTATTTTCCTCCTGCTACTCCTTCTTCCAAGGATCGCTGTGCTTTCATCCCGCTCTCTTATTCTTCTCCGTTTCTCCCCCTCATTCTCTTTTTTTTCGGTTACTCATTCGTATAATTGTTCTTCGCCTCTCCTTTCTTTCATTTCCGTTCCCCTTCACATCCTCCTCTTCCCATAATTCTTCGTAGTCACACCTCCGTTTTCCTCCTTTTCATTCCTTCTTCTTCTTCTTTTCGCGTCTATCTCGCTGTCCCATTTTCACCAAGCCGGACGACCATTATTCCTCGCCAACAAACCAAGCACCAACAAGCTTAAAAACCAAGGACAATGCCTGGTAATGTTTTTCCTGGGTCTTTCTCCGCTCAACGACGAAAGATACAAGAGGTTGAAAATGCACCCTATGCAATCAGGGATGCAAGCCGTTTTTATCAAAGACAAAAGCAGTGCAATATAATCCGCTGATGCACGGTGGCCTCATTAAAGGAGAAAATCTTTTTTTCGGGAAGAACAATCGGTTTAGAAGAGAAGGCTTACAACCCTGTCTGCTGTTCGAACGTCAAAGCAAACTAACAACGTATACACGATTTTCTTTTCAAGAAGAAGCCAGAGAGAGCAGGCGCCACCATTTTACGAAGGGCGATCGGACCGAGTCGTACCGGGTCGGACTAGGTCGAAACGGGTCGGGTCGGGCAGCCCCAGCGCAAAGCACACAAATAATCTCCTTATGAGGAAAAGAGCGGCATCACTAAGGTATCACAACCCTAGTTCCAAGACAAAAGGTTTCGTCGGCTACAATTATTTCTTCAACGAAACAAAACCTGCGCTATGCTCAACAAACGCAATGGTTTCCGCGAACGCTGGGTAACACAAAATATATTGAAACAATTACGGTTTTGCCAATTTAGCCTACGAGAAAAACACCTTCTCTTTGGTCATCTCCTGGGGAATAGGAATGAACTGATCGAGAAGGTATAGTATACATCCGTCGACATAGCGGTCTCTCTTCATCATACGTTATAGTAGATTTCGTTTCATTTTTGACAGGGAATTTTCTACATCCAGCATTGGAAGCATCTTTAAGTCACCCATTCCTGCTCAAGTATAACCCAATTGTTTGGTAGCACAATTTTTGTAGTAAATTATACGTATAAACGCATAAAACAGAAATGATATAATCTTGATTAGATGATGGGGCATGATGCTTCAAGAAGTGGCAGGAACATCGGGGGCTATGTCCTGGGAGAAAGATAGGTCATTATTACCGTGAAAGGACGGCGGCGACTCCGAACAAGAATAAATCTTTTGAAAATAAAATTCTTGCTTCGCGCATGTGGGCTTAGCATGAGCCCTTCCCCGGTCAAGAACCCTGAATGGAATATATGGAGAGCAAAACGACGAAATCGGAAGGGGATGGCTTGCGAAAAGCGAAGCGGAGCGGCGTGACATTCCGTGACTCCGTGACGCAACGTGACCCGACGGGCGAGACTCAAGGGTCACGCAAATGGATAAAACACCGCCAATACACTCTTTAGGAACAGGCCCTAAAAAGTCTCCAGGATTAAAAGTTGAATTTTCTACCTCTGTAATCCGCGTCTAGTAGCCAAGCTAACAAAAAGCGGAGCAACAGCTACCTGAGGTATCTATTTTTCCTAGTCTACCTGATCATCAAAAAAGGCAAGTTTGCTCTCTTCAAGGAAAAAAAACAACAACAAAAAACAAAGTCAATACTCAAAACTTAAAATTTCACTCTACTATAAGTCAGTAAGAGTCAATTTTAACCCACAAAATGGGGTGAATTTAATATGCAACATGTTCCACTCCAAGTTCGACTTTCGACTTCAATTAGTTTAAGCCTTTTGCAAGGGGTAAACCTAATAAAAATAATGAGGCAAACGAGTGAGAGTAGGCAACGACGCGGTGCATTTCGCGCCTAGTTGGTTCTGATCTTCATTCAAAAATCCATGAAGGGTCTACAAATCATCGTTGAAATCTACATTCAACAAAATTCATCCCACGGGTTCACAGTCTACATATCGGCTCTAAATGACTAAAATATATCTCATTGTTAAAGAGTAAGCTTGCCTCTGTGGGACAAACCCATTCGAACGCGCGAAATTCGAAATCCATTGTATTGTAACACCCGTACCCAGGAAAATCAGTGATCGTAAAGGGGAAAGTTTTAGCGCGCAGGATGCAAGTCCAGATTGGAATCGACGAGGCGAGGTACAGGAGAGCCGCGTGGAGCGGGGCAACGGTATTTGAAAGGATTGCGTATCTATGAAATATCAGCATGAGTGAGTTGTCTTTGCGCGTGGGCCTCCCTAAGAAACGGTGTGCGAAAGCCATTTTTTGTTAGGTAAGACGTCATGTTCCGTGGTAATAACACACGAATCGTCGGTATCCGACGATCGCTTGTCTGGAAGGAATTTGCCGTGATATTGTCCATTGTCCGAGTCCTGAGTTCGAGGCGGCGATTTACTTGGCGTGATCATCTTTGTCGCCGATGGGATCGGCGTCGCGATTTATGGCATGCGGAGGGAGCGCTTGGTTGTGTGGTCGCCTTTGGGTGCGACCCTGTCTCGCGGACAGCTCACTTCCGCCTAGTTCACATTTCACTACGAAATCGAAACCGTGTCTGTGAGCTAGACTTCTTATGGCGCTCTACGTGGGACTCATCCGTCGAAACCTTCGCAGTAAAAACAAAACATCAGTTTTAGGGAGTTCTTTACCTGTTTTGGGTGTAAAAATGAGATGGATGTAGTGGGCATTTTGATTATTTTTCATGTTAGACCTATGTTCCAGCCATATAATTCAAAAGGTCTCGATGAGAGCTTTCCATTGATGTGGCTGAACTTAGGCCTATCTTGCAAAGTCAGGGAGTAATGCGTATTTTAGTTATTATTTTTTTTAAAGATAGACCGATGTTCAGCCTTATAATTCAAAAGGTCTCAGTGAGAGCTTTCCACTGATGTGGCTGAACATAGGCCTTTCTTGCAAAGTAAGGGCATAGAGCGTATTCTAGTTATTTTTTAAGACAGACCAATCTTCAGCCTGATAATTCAAACGGTTTCGACGAGAGCTTTCAATTGATGTGGCTGAACATAGGCCTATCTTGCAAAGTACGGGAGAAGTGCGTATTTTAGCTATTTTTTATTTAAGATAGACCGATGTTCACTCTGATAATTCAAAAGGTCTCGACGAGAGCTTTCCATTAATGTGCCTGAACATAGGCCTATCTTGAAAAGTAAGGACGCAGTGTGTATTTTAGTTATTTTTAAAGATAGACCAATGTTCAACCTTCTAATTCAAAAGGTCTCGACGAGAGCTTTCCATTGATGTGGCTGAACGCAGGCATATCTTGAAAAGTAAATAAAATACGTACAATACCTCCGCTACAGTTTCACACCCAAAACAGGTAAGAACTTCCTAAAATAGTTCCTTTTTTACTGCGCTTTCTCTATGATGCGCGGTGTATCGATTTCGTGTATGGGCCAATCAGATCTGTGGAAAACACTTAAATGTGTATTTTTCACGTCTCTTTGTTCCACTTCGAAGTGTGTGAGGAATGAGATAACCTTACTTAACCTACGTATTGCTATGGTTTATAGCGTGTATTCGGCGGTAACGAAAAGTAACCGAGTCTTGGCGACCATTATTAAATAGGTTGACTTAGGTTCGCTGATTGCCTTGCGCCTCGCTCCATCCGCAACAGCGATGAAAGGACAAGAGGTGGGAAATGCACCTATTTTACAGAGCGGTAAAAGTAATGTCCCCGTAAAAACCTGCTGTAACGTCTACAATCTCCTGAAGATTCATCTCTTCTCGCAATTTCAGCTAACACCTGGAAGATTTTTCCTTGGTGATTGCGTATTAGCCTGAAGGGCAAATGTCTGGTTCTCCCCTTACGTTATACGGGGTTCAAGAGGTTACCCCGGAGGACCCTATAACGTGGGGTAGCGATCCGATGAGTCTCTGCGAAGAAAAACCCCTTAGGATAAACGGGTGGACAATTATCGGGCAGAAGAAAGCCACCATAGTAGATTCACGCTGGTATGAAAACTACTTTGCTTGCAGTGTTGAGATCGTAACCTTTCAAATTTCTGTATATTATGTACCTACCTACATGGAACCTTCTATAGGCTACAGAATAGAATTTTCGATGTCCATTTATGATTTCGCAACATATCCTAACGTTCTAGTCTACTGTAAAAGCAAAGTGAATTGTACAAAAAAAACAAAAAAACGAGTATTTTGGGGGGCGGTGTGTATGAACGGCAATGGAAACATCTTGAATATTGCCTCGTCACTTTCTCATCCGTATGAAAAGAAATTACGGGGAGTGATGATGAGGGAGCGTGATTGTGATCTATGAATTCGAACGATTTTAAGGGTAACTCACCAATTGAGAGGGTAAAATGTCGCCGTGTCATTTTTTCGTCATTAATTTTAACAATGGATTCAAACTTGGGATTAGGCGGGCTACATACGCTCTTGGCTTAACCCTCAGCGACGTCCACATTTCCTATGTTTACCATCTTTGTGACGACATTTGGTGGCTGGTAGTCTATTCAAAAAATTGATACGTCATCGCTTTACATGTCTGTTTGTCTTACGGCCATATGGCCTTCCCTCATCTGAAAAGCACGTTGCTATTAAGAAGATACGCACCGGTTTGCGTCAGAATACGTTTGTGCACTCTCACGAAGGTCACGAGAAAGAGACTTGCTTGCTTGATCTGTAATCGTCCTCAAAATTTGAAAAACTGAATTTTTCTCTGCTCACATCTCGCTCTTACGCTTCTCCGAACGGAGCGATAGTTGAGGCAGACACAAGGCACGTAACCAAAGTGCGTGTGGAACAACTCGCGAATTCGGATTGCAGCCCCTCAGAAAAGTTATTTAACATTTAATTTTTATTTTTTACGTCCAACCTCCGCAGTTAGACAGAGGTGATCCGTATCGGGGCACTAGGCCCATAACATGTAAACAAGCCTTATGTCGCTAGTAAATTCACTTGAACTGAGCGGCATTTTAGCATCAGATTAAATATGAATCTTTCGAACACAGTGTGAAGAGGTCTAATATGGGTCAATCGAAGTTTACTTGTAAAAGTCACTGACCCCATCACTCTCACTTGAACCTTTTTTTGGCCCTTGGGATATCGGATTCAGTTCTCGGGGCTGGCGAAGGGCGAAGGGCAAATCCCACTCGACCATCGGCCGTTGTCAAGAGCACAGTCGGTGCAATGCAAACCCTGCCAAATCCGTTATGCGTGACTGACCCTTAATTGAAACTTATGGGCAATGACAGCGGCTATTGCCAAACAGTTTATTGATTTGAGACAGATATCGGCGAGTTCATAATCTTGCCCCGAATCACATGAATTCAATTCCAACGGATAAATAAAATAAATCGAAGAGACGTCAGAGAATTAAAAATGCCTAGTTTGATTACGAAAGGGTGTGATAAAAAAAGCACTGAAAGGGTGAAGTGACGAAGGAAGGCATGAGGTATCCCATCTACCTTTACCTCGGTTAAGAGAACCTATTATAGACAAAAACAGTTGGTCAACATAACCTATACGAAACTTACCAATTATAAACTCACAAATACCCTAACCTACGCTTTTGCATGTCGTTAATTGTCATCACATGACATCAAATTTAACCTGAAGAAACATAAGATTTTAAAATGTTACAAGAGACTAAAACTATTGCAGTCATTGATAAACAAACACCAACCATGCGCAGATTCCTCTCTAGCATTATAGTTTGTTAGCTAGAAGCACATCCCGTTTAGAACGGTGGATTTCTAACCTGTATGATTTACGCTCATCAAAATTTCGATTTTATTACGACGATTAACAACATTTAACCACTAATGTTAGGTTTTCAAAGTTAGGCTATGCCTTCTGCCCCGTTTCCCTACCGCATAGCTTTTGCCACACCCGACAAACGGCTTACGTCTTGGCGGCAATAACCTCCGCCGCAGAGTACCACACATCAGGCTTACCACCGTTAGGTTAGGTTAGGTTAGGTTATGCTACGTTAGGTTAGGTTATTACGTTAGGTTAGTTTATGTTACGTTAGGTTAGATTATGTTACGTTAGGTTATGTTACGTTAGGTTATGTTACGTTAGGTTATGTTACGTCAGGTTAGGTTATGTTACGTTAGGTTAGGTTAAGTTAGGTTAGGTTAGGTTAGGTAAGGTTAGGTTAGGTTAGGTTAGGTTAGGTTAGGTTAGGTTAGGTTACAAGCCTTGTGACTTGCTCCACTCACCTTGATCGCAAAAGGTGGCACATAAAAACTGGAAGATTCCTACTTCTATCACACATTGCGGCGAGTATTCAGTGGGGCAACAATATGCATCGAAAAAGCGCTGGCTGTCCAACCCAGATTCATCGCAGGCGACCAACGAGATGCAGATAGTGCGAATGGCGCAAAGCCTCTTACAGGGCGATTTTCGACGCCATCGCCGGTCCGCGGACTCGTCCAGAAAGTCAAGTCGATCGCTCGAAATAAGTCTCGAGATTGGATGCTATCTTCGGGAGGACTTTTTTGCAAGTGCTGTGTGGGCGAATTCGAGTCGACTTCCGCATCCGAGCACACCATCGCTTCGCCGAGACGAAAAACAAAGCTTTTATTGAAAAATTCGTCTCATACAATCTGATACACTTCCCTTGCCACTGATATATCTGTTGTCTGAGTCACTGTGACGGGAGAATTTTCGCTTTGAGGAGAAACAATACCAGAATTAAAATATAAAAGTTGAGCATTTTCTACGTCTTCGATGTTGTCGTCAAGAAATTCATAGCTGCGCTTTCCTCTCAATAATGCTGTAGCGACGGCGAGATGATTCATAACGATGTATTAGCCACGGCGTGTCTGTGCAGATACATGGTTATGAATAGTGTTGTGGCAGATATACTGATGATCAGACTGCCTGCAGCTATCAACTTCTTGACAGGAGCCATTGTCTTGTGTTCCATCATGCTCAACTTTTGATTATGTATTTAGGACGTGTGATATGCAACTGCGTATACTAGGTTAACCCACTACCGCCCAGTGATGCCGTTCGGAAACAAAAAAATATATTAGAGGATCTTTTTCGTTCAGCATTGTCAGAATTTTAAAAATATCACCTCTCTGAAAAACTGAAATTTAATAATTTAGGCATTTTCCAAAGCTTAAAATATTGTTTTTGTGTGGGAAAAATCCTTCCAATTTCTCTTAAGCTGTATTTCACTCCAAATACTTTGGGCTGTTATGGTTTAGGTAACTTTCTGTTAGGTTAAACTAAACAAAGGTTAGCCTAAGTGAGGCTGAGGTGCTCTGCGCCATCCTTGCCTATTGCAAAGCCTGATTTCTGATTACTTAGCTAATAATTGCTGATTTCATATAGCAGCAATTCTTGCCGGACAGGTATGCGGCTTCATGGTAGCTGATATCCGAGCCTTGAGCAAAGTAGAGGGCATCTTAAGAAGCATACTCTCTTGTCGTTTATCCCCATAATGTAATGAAAGCACAAACCAAAGTAAAACACAAGTGGAGATCGAAACCATTGGGGAGAGTGTATCGTGGATTCCTCTATTGCATTGCGGATTTCTGGAGAGGATAAAAGAAGGCATCGGTGCTCGTGAATGTTGGAGGAGGACGGGGAAGAAGCCAGTTCTATTTCTTGAAAACGCTCATTGAAAAAATAAAGACGGCGAAACGGATCTGAGTGCATGGAAAACGAGCAGAGGGAAACTGTCAGGTTGTTCAGTTGTTAAGCCCGGACAAGTACCTCTTATGTCTACAAGAGCCACATAAGCGTCGGAAAATGTCCCCCATGAGCCTCAGCAGGCTCCACCGACCTCTGGACCGCCTTGTTAAACCGATCCTCGAATCGTCACGGGGAGTATAAGAAGGGGAAAAAAGTAATAGTTGGACTGGGCTTCGCAGCTGCGGACTTGTAACGGGGTTGCACTTGATGATCCGATCGGGAGGAGCCTTGCCGGAGCGGAGCAATCAATGGACCTGACCCACCGACAATCACCCTCCCTAATAATACCAAATTAATCGCGCCAAAACGAAGAAACCGAGGAGTGTGCCTGCCACGCGGCCAGCGGCCACGCGGCCTCCAGAGATGTCTTTATCCCATGAACCGCAAGATACACTTTTGATTGACTTCATTATGGAGAAAGGTGGGATATTTCGCCTTTTGTGTTACATCGGTCATGGATGGACTAACGATCAGGTAGCGGATTGAAGTGCAAGGCAACTTCACCGAGCGGTCATCAAGCTTCATACCGCGAACAAACTTTTACTACACTGAGAAGTAAGCGGTATTGGGTTAGCAACAGCCGAGCAGATCGGTAGCGAAAGTGAGCACAAAGCGCGTAACCTCCTACTTTAACTTAGGCTTATTTAACTCATAACTAAATGAATCTAGCCGAAGTAGATATGCATGTCGTATTCCTCGGAACGTTGAACCAAAGAGCAATACCGAGCTGAGTTCTCCAACTTCTAGAACTGAGCATTGAAATTATCATTTGCGCTACTTAACCTGAAATGGAGACGTTTATGTTAGGTAAGTTTAGGTGGCATGTGCTAAAATGTTCTCGGTTCGGTGCGGAAAAGAAGAAAACAGGTAAGGAATGCAACCTTTAAGTTCACAGTACCACCAAAGCCACTGCATTGATCGCAACGCATACGGACAAGTTACGCAGACATAAAGGACTTAGGACAAACGTAGTTAGCTGGATGAACGAGAGAAGAGAAAAAAAGAAATGAAGACCAAAGGAGATTTGGGGTTCTAAATCATCAGTCAATCCAGCTGATCCCATTGAGGGACTTGATGCCACCCCAATATCGAAGGCAATGGAACGCGTATGTATCACTGGTTGACAGTTACCTTGACATAGCTGTTGTCATCGATATCGTAGTGTGGGCTCCATCTGTAAGCATAAGGATAAAAAAATATTTAAAAACAGTTTGGGATGATAAACTCTTACCAATAAGAAGCATACCTAGTAAATTATTTAGATTAGAAGTTGATATATCCATTAAGTTAAACGTGTATGCCAGCGGTCCGTGGAACCCTAAGGCCATAATACCAGCTTTCTTGCCAGTTTCATCACGGCAAGATTGAATCCGGCGTTATTATTTAGGAGAATCAGGAAGGGTGATTGTCGCTTGGTCAGTGGAGTGACCCGGTAGATGGGCACAGGACACCACCAAACCAAACGTGCTTGCACTCCAATCCCAATAACGCAGTGAGAGAGTGGAACCATAGTAGAACGTACCAGCTAGAAACAATGCAACCTGAAGATTTTACAAATGTGTTGCGAAAACGGATTGACGAAGTGACGCGCTGCTGATTCTAAAAAGGGTTGCGATAACTTAAATCGAAATTCGTGTGCGAGACCACGACCCCGCAAAATTGCAATTTGTTTCCTTTTGCTGATAGATTCAAAGGTGTTATCTCGTTGACGACACCCCAACAGGACTGTCAAACTGATCCTCATCCAATAAGTCGCAGCTGAAAGGCTGGGACGGTCGATTGTTTTCTTTCAAGCGTATGCGCTCTCGCTTAATTCCCTGCTCGTCTCCTCACCCCTCACAGCGACCCCTACGAGGGAGTACTTGAGGGTGCATTCAATTGCATTACTCCAAGCCCACATCAAAAGTGCACCATCAGTGTAGTCAACATGCTGGTTTAGTCCGGCAGCTCTTGCATTCCAGGATAATCCTAGTTTCTTTTATCGCGCGGCTGAATTCCCGCTCCAGCAGGTTTCGTGTCCAGGTGAATTGCCTGCCAATTCTCTTCAATAACTTATTATGTATCACTTCATTCACTCACGCTGTAATGGACAATCGTTCAGATGGAAAAGTCAGAAGTTTGGAAAAATGGACGATGGGGTAATCCCTGCACTTACACATGTCTCGTCTCAGTCTAGCTTCGTCTAGTTCAAATCGAAAGTCTAAAATGATTGTTTTTTTGTTGTTTTTTTTTGTTGCAAGAGCACTTCCAATCATAGGTAAGTGAAGGCAGTACCAGGCTGAACACAACCCAACTGCGACCTTCATGGTGCAAACATCTTAATGTTACCTGTTCCAGGAAAAAATAAATAAAAATAAAAACAGCATTTTCGCGGGTGATATGAAGACTTTTTTTCCCTTTTCTTTTCTTTTTTTGGTCCGGACTGCTTTCCGAGACACAGTGGCTCAAATCGGTTGATCCGATTAAAAGTTGACCAAGAAGGTTTATCTCCATGGAACTTGAAAACAACAATTGCCCAGGTAAACACCAGGGCTCTGATATTAGGTGAGTAGGATATTTTAAGGTAGAAGATACGCCTTGTAAGTACCGGAGTGAAATCGTGTATTCTAAATTCTTCACCATCGTCTGTCCGTCTACCTTCGTGGGACACCGTCACAGCACCACAATCCACCCTCACTGCCACCAAGATGGTTCACAGGAGTAGGCTACGCACCTACTCTTGGCATGTAAGGGAGTTGAAAGGTAATTGAATGATAAACTACCGCAACATTTACCACAGGATTCGCCTGGAAGGTAGAAGAAATCACAAAAGCCTTTAGATACCTAGGCTTCTCGGGGAATCGAACCAGTGAGCTACGCGTTACCACTAGACCAACGCTCTTGATAGTTTAGGTTGCGTACGGTATGGCTGAATGAGAACAAAGTTCCATTAGGTTAAAATAGGTTGGGTGAGTTTAAGTGAGTTTACGACTGGTGTTATTTTTGCTCTCCCGATTCTATGATAGACATTTAATCGTGTAAGTACCGTAGGGGAACAAGTCCACATGTAAGCTCAAATATGCATTCGCATTCCGAGAGTGGTACCCAGCCAAAAACGCATAATGAAATGATAGAAATTTATGGAATTGTTTTGGAAGAGGCATCTGGTGTGCTTCGCTAGGCAAGTGAGGGCAACGCGCTCAGCTATAATCTGCAAATCCTCTTGAATGCGACGCTGAGCGCGATGCGGCAAACAGAGCGTTTTCGCGGGCCGGGGACTCGACCCCCGGACTCACCCGACCCGGCCTCGCCCGACCTCAATCCGATAGAACCTCCCGGCTAATAAGCCTAGTTTTCTACACAAGTGTTACTCTAGTCGGAGGGTCAAACAGCCTACGCACACTCATTCAACTGATTCTATAATGAGATACGACATGGCAAAATGCAGTTGATTAGAAATCCACTCTTGTTGAACCTGGCGTTGTAGCTGCACAAATGCAGTTTACGCTAATGCAACAACTCCGGCTAACTAAAAGCTTGTCGCAGAGGACGAAGGGAATTGTTCCACCTGCAGCAACAAGGACATTTTAACGTAAAAGCGGACAAATCTGTCTGCCTATCTTGCTGTGTGATTCCAGATGTGTGAGTTAAAAGTCCCGTGCTTTTGGAACGGGTAGCCATATTGTTTAATTCATTCTGCCAAGAGAATACAAGAAAAGAATTTAAACAAAATGGTGCCTCTCTTCGTTACCGCTCCGCTCTTCTTCTCGTAGCCGTTGTTGCCACGGCAAGAAGTAAGCGGCACTATGGTTAGCAATTATTATTTTAGGTCAACGTAAGTTAAGTTAGGTTATACTAGGTTAAGTTAGGTTAGGTGTCTTGGGTATCACAGTAAAAACAAAACCTCTGTTTTGGGGACTGCTATGCCTGTTTAGAGTATGAAACTAAAACGAGGGTACTGAGTATTCTGGTAATTTTTCAACATAGACCTCAGCCACATCAATGGAGAGCTCTCGCCGAGGCCTTTTGAATGATATGGCTGAACAAAGGTCTATCTTGAAAAATAACTAAAATACGCACTACTCCCTTTATTTTTCGAGATAGACCTATGTTCAGCCGCATCAATGGAAAGCTCTCGCCGAGACCTTTTGAGTGATATGGCTGAACATAGGCCTCTCTTGAAAAATAACCAAAATACGTACCACCTCTATTTTGGTTTCACACCCAAAACAGGTATACCATTTCCAAAGAAGGGGTTATGTACTGTATTTACTGTGATCGCTCTTCTAAGGCTCCGCTCGGCTTGGCGACGGAATATGAAACACGAGAGGTGGAAAATTCCTAATTTCTTTGCTGTGTAGTGGAAGACGCGAATACAATTTTGCGGCAAGTGGGGTGAATTTTTGAGGGGATGAATGACCCTAGGTGGAAGTTAGTTGCGAAAGCAGGAATGTGATGTTCCGAGTCACGGTGAATGTCTCCAGCAGACGCGGACTACTTTCCAGGTGGCAGCTCAGCTTGATACGCCGCACCGTGCCGCAGTCTTCGGGAGACCGACTAACGCAGAGTGCACAAATGAAAATTACTTTCGCAAAAGGACCAAAATTTATAACTCTCCCCCGACAAAATAAATTTACCGAGTACTTCATCAAGGAATATTACGGAAGGTGAAATGCACAGTCTCCGAGTTAAAATTTCAGAGTGGGAGTGAACAATACGGGGGAGTAATCAAATGAAGTGGGTACTGCGGCAGTTTTAATGGTTTTCGATCACGAAAACTTTTGCTTATCTACGTCAAAAATTCTCGTTGAGATCGAATCAAAAACAGTAATTAAAACGTGGTCCTGAGTTTTTACGAGGATGTGCCCCAAGTTTTAGGTGCACTTCTACGAGTAAGAATGAAATAGGTACGGTTTTTGATTAACCTAACACTAAAAACTTAATTTAAGGATTGTGACCGATTATCTAACCCTTTACCTGCTGCACATGTCCCCTATTAATGCTAGCATTTTGATGCATTTTTTCCCATTTTACCCTCAACTCTGCGTATTAATACCTTAGAAAATGCGAATTTTCTATGTAAAGTTTTTGCGAGCAGAATAAATAAAACTATACTACGTGTTTTAAATGTATAACAAAGCCAACATTAAAAATCCATGACCGGTCTGTTAGTTTCAAATGGTGATTGAGAGTGTTCATGGATTGAGTGTCCTGATGTTTGGCTTTGGTTAACGTTTTCATCTTATTCGCAGCTTTTTTTTTGCATGATACATTATTTAATACAGTCCTTCCAAATTATTCGCGATTATTGTTGTTATGATGCCTGGATAGCAAAATTATTATCACTCGACGTCTGGTAGCAAGAAATAAGCATATTGCCATTCCAGAGTCACATGCGATGAGTCATCCATACATCACATCAGAGAGGACGTGTGAGGAAGACATAGCAACAGCGACGTTGATTCTTTGCCATCCGACTAAAGTGTGCAAGTCATAACTCATTGCACAATATTTTAATTCTTACGTGGAAAGCAATAAAATAGTACTGGCGTAAAATTACCATAAATAATTTACAATTGAAAATATCCAATCATCTTGAAACGCATTTTGTTTCGTTACAAGGCCGTAATGAGTACAGAAAACACTGCTATTTTTGTGTGAAGACAGAATTATTGAATGACATACCTCACACTGTGAAACAAATACCTGGTTAACTCATCAAGCTAAGTGCTGAAACAGAGTTCAAAACTTTTTAAAATTATTAAGCGACTCGTTGGCTGTGTAACTACTCTCTCTCTTCGACGCATTTAAATATTTTTTCTTTGAAATAAGTGCATTATAGCCAACTAGAGTCCTTCATTTTGTTGAAAGGACAAAAGTGAATGCCAACTTGATTGAACTTCTGCAAAAGAGGTGCTTTAAGTGAGACAGCACTTCAAAAGGCGAAATGGCTTTAATTATAAGCTCCTTACAAAGAGGTTGCATAAAAGCGTCTCCTCATGAAAAAGGAAAGGAGCAAATCCATTCATCAGGGTTTGAATTTCCTGTATATGAAGAAAAGAACATCTTTTTCTTTTCCAGAGAGGTCATCCCTCAGCTCCTGAAGATGAAAACGTCAAGTTATTCAAACGATATTTATAGTTTTTGCCTAACATCAAAACAACAAATATACCAGATCAGTCTCTTACTGTATCACCATCAACAACATTGTTTAATAACAAAGTGTAATATATACTTGCAGCCTACCACAAAACGTTGCTTTATTGACATTGTTTTATCTTAACCCGAGATTAGTTAGGCTACGGACGAGTTCACAAGCCCGATCACTCTCGTCAAAAACATTGCACGTCGACCTGGAAAAAACGCTATCACTGATTTTTATTCAAAGAGACAGAGTTTACTCTTATAAGTCGGGAAAGCAAAACCCTGTTCAGGGACTCCGTTGACGCTGCACATGCAAATCACACATCGCCCACAAACAAACAAAAAAAGAAAAAAAACGGCGCTGTCAGGAGGCGATAAATAAATACATTTCCTCTTCAACCGTCATGAATATTGTTTGTTAAGTGAGTGATTTTTCAAGTTGGCACAAATTTTGTCAAATTGGTCCCGTTAAGAGTGACAGAATAGCGACCCGCTTAATGGTTCATTCATCCAGTGAGGCAGCCGCGGTTGCGCGTAGGCTGAGGGCCGTTCGGCCGACGGCCATTCGGCCATCATCGGCAGACGAGACGAAGCTGCCATTTGTCTGTGGCACCAAGCGGCATCACAGAGGACGAGCTGACGTATTGGTCATACGTCGCCAGTAACTCTGCGACCTGTCGGTGAGGTTTCAGGCCCGAATTTAAAACGCGTAACTAGCAAATTTATGCTGCATTTAAAGGCCTTCCCGCGCCCCATGCATCTTTTTATGAGCTCTCAACAGCTGGACGGCTGATTGTGACTGCATTTTCATTGCTTGATTCATGGGCGAAATTATTTGAAAAGTCTTTATTCCCGTTGTGGGAGCGTTCTCCAGCAAGAAAACTGTCTTTTGTTGCTCGTTTATTGGTTAGATGTAGATTAAAAGCGATTCGAGTTGTTAAGATGCGCTTTACAACGCCCACTCCCTGACGTCAAAGCCTAGATTACTGGCAAGGTTATCGTGAGATGGTTGGTGCCATTAGGACACGAGTTTTTCAAAAGTGTTGAATTACTATCTTCGGCCCTTATTTCGGAATGTAGACACAAGCCTAACTTCAGAACTTTTTTTTTTGTTCCGTAGTCCGGGAATTGTGAGTTTTCCAACTGACAACTCACGGACTACAGATACTAACCTAACCTAATCTTCGTTAACATTAGGGGCATCAAGACCACCTCGGTGGCAAAATGCTACTGAGAAGTTAACGATATCAGATGAGGGACACAGTAAAAAAAGCCCCGTTTTGGGGAATGCTATACCTGGGTATGAAACTAAAACGGGGGTAGCGCGTTTGGTGATTTTTCAACATAGACTCATTTTAAGCCACATGAATGGAAAGCCCTCGCCAAGACCTTTTGGATGATATGACTGAACATCGGGTTACCTTGAAAAATAACCAAAACGCGTCACACCCCCGTTTTGGATTCACACCCAAAACAGGTGTAGCATTCCCCTAAACGGGGGTTTTGTTTTTACTGTGTAGGTAGTGCCACATTCCGATTTCACAGTATTATTGTTTTGTCGATAAAGCGGTGACGTGATCTGTTCAAGGACAACATACATCTGCACATTCCCCAAACTAGACTTTAATTCATTTTAGAAGCGCCATGTTGTTAATCATATTCAGGCTGTTACATCTTTAACGCAATAAAAATAATAAATGCGCGGAGTGAATGCTGTAGTGCGCAGCCACGGGTGTGCGAAGGAGATGTTCCCAACCCCACGATGCATGCAATGCCGTGCATAATCAGTTATCATATTTCCTATGCATAGCAACGATCAACGTATCGCCAATAAAAGCGATCGAGAGATCAATTTCCTCCAACTTTATTTCGCTGCTTTGGGTTCTATTTCAGAGCTGGATACGCAGAAATTCACTGATGGGAATTCAGAGTTCCCTCAGGAGGAGACAGTGTTTCGTTTGTTATCGATTCAGATGAAAAATTCATTTAGCACTCGTCCTTTGATTAAAATGGGCTTTTCGTTCAAGCGAATGTAGTTTTTGGTGCATGTCCTTGAACAGAGAAGTTGGCTGGATTCGATACAGCCTACATCTCCAAGACTTTTGTGTGAGATTTGATTTCTTCCAAGTCAAAATAATCAAATTTACAAAGATGATGAATTCTCATGCCATAGATTATTAAACATCATTCCCTTTACTTATTGACATTATTTATTGACATAATTGTATCTATTGACA
>Ga0058701_10001322_pt1 | contig 17442 bp, 15 predicted proteins | sample AgamicOrMae_FD_97039 | JGI IMG/M metagenome (GOLD analysis project Ga0058701, IMG submission 97039) | Agave microbial communities from Guanajuato, Mexico - Or.Ma.e | ecosystem: Host-associated > Plants > Phyllosphere > Phylloplane/Leaf | place: Guanajuato, Mexico | collected 2012-06-04
AAGATATATTGAACCAATCATCGCAAGATTTATAGGCTAAAAATCTGTATTCTTCTTCTTCTTCAGGATAAAAAAGGCAAGCATTCTCTGAGCACAAATAAAAGTTTTTAGGTTAGGAACGGTTAGTAAAACGTGTTACCAGGTTCGGTGAAGAAGATTAGGCTGTAAAATGCAACGTTAGATTGAGCTAAGTTTCTTTTGAAAAAAGCTGGGTTGATTTTAGGTCACGAAAGGTAGAGTTTGGTAAAGAAATGCGCTCAGCGGGACAGAATCAACGATCAAAGTAAGGTTAGAAAAGACAGACCTCAAAGGGAAGAGATACACCTTACTCCGTAAAGGGATTGAAACCGCGATTGTCACCGCGATCGAAAATCGAGCGATGTCTTACCTTCATCGTCTGACGAATAACTGTTAAACCGAGTGGAGTTGGACGATCTCCTTCCTTCCTGGCTGCGGCTCCGGAGTGGCGGCTGCGGCCTTCCCAGCCCCGCCTCCTCCTCGGCCTTCTTCCTCGAACTTCGGGCAACGTCGAGTTGCATGGCACGGTTTGTAGCGACATTCCTGCTACGGGGGATGTGCTTGTCCAGGTTCCACGAGTCGCTCGAATTCGTCCGCTCTTCTAGGCTCGTGTTTTGCAGCTGGATCCTTCTACAAACAAGTTAATACACGTTAATAACACAAGTTAATAACACGCGACTTTCAAAGACAAGCCAAAGTTCCACTATCAATTTCTTATGGGGTATAAGAAAGTGTACTCACGTATTGTCTTGGTCAAGTTGCGCGAGAGCATGCGCCTCCCTGTCAGCGATTTCTTTGGCTCTTGCTTCTTGGGTTGCGAGTTCGCGCAGAACTTGCTGGCGGTAGAAATTTGATAGCTGGTTTTGTACTGCGTTGACGCCTCTCGTGCTGGACCCCGACGGTTTCCGAGAAAGCGGTGACTGCAACATTCTCTGCTTCCACTCCAGCAACCGCTTCATCGACTCCTCCCTCTGAAGAAAAGAAGAGCACTGTGAATACCTCAGGTGACCTCCAGGTGAGTCAAATGGGACCTATGACAGGTCCAATTTTACTCCTCCTGTGTTCGACCTTCTCGTCGCCATGAGTACAAAACCCTCCCATCCCATTCATCGGCGAGTAAACCTCGTCGGAGAGGATTCGGCCTTTTCCGGCAGTTTCCGACGCACCTGCTGCACCTTCCGGTCCCCGCTGGCGCTGTTCCTCCTCTGCTGGTAGTGCAGGTTGCTGCTGCCGCTGCTGCGGCCGTCGGCGTCCCTGTCTTCGTCGGAGTCCTCGTCTGCGGCGCCGCGGTAGCGGCGCGGAAGGCGCGCGCTGGCCGACCTGAGGAAGGGCAAGGGCTGCGCGCCGTCGGCGGCCCCTGCGGAGCGCAGGTCGGCGCCGGCCCGCAGGTCGGCGTACTCGCTCCAGCGCCGCTGCAGCAGGGCGTCCTGCTCCTGGAGCAACTTCAACTGCTGCTGAAACACGGCACATGACGAGAGGTCAGATCACCTTACCTGCTCCCCTACCCCCACCACTGCTCATACACGCGTGGCGTATGTCAACCCAGCTAAAGTTCATTGCCCTGCCTCAACCGCCTCATTCCTATAATACTGGTCATTGTCTTCTCATTGAGCAACGGCCGTTCGTATGTCGCGTAAACTACAGCAACAAGTATTGGTTCGATCTATTCGGACACGAAAGCTTGTTCCGCTCATTCGCAGAAAATCTCCATGTACATTCGCGTTTTCGGGGCGTTTATTCAAATTACGAAGCAATAGAAGACGTTTTCAATCACTTTTAGTATCCCGCGATAAGTTTCAACCGTTATAACTCGAGAATTCAAAGAAAATTTTTGAGCCAAAAATTGCAAAAAAAAACGTAGAGGTACCCCTTGATTTTTTTTCATTTTCAGCCCCAAAAAATATTTTTTCATATTAGTTATTTTTTACGCTTAGTACTGATTTTAGGATAATGAAAATTGGTTTGCATTACTAATTTACGTTATATTTGTCCATTAGACACACTAGCAGAACTTTTGCAAGCATTTCCCTCTCTCATTGGCATTCATGTGACGCCTCCTAATAATGCAGTGGTTCTATCTCGAAATCTAAGCAACATGCGCGTTATCTCCGTTTATAGTAACAAGAGTATAACTACAAAATACATTCTTTTATGCTGTTACTACCCTCGAAGAACAACAAAAAAGGGAAAAAAAAGGACTCATTCAAACTCAATCCCAGGATCCTCACGAAGTTATGGCCAGAATGTGTCAGAGCGACAAACACAAAAGTAAAAAAAATAAGATTTAAAAAAAATTATTTAAACGTCCTTTAAAATTTAATTATGAACGAAATCAGGCCCATTCACAAAACGCTCGAATCCGGCTAAACGATTCCCCAGTGAACTACAAATTCTGAAAATTTGAAGTGTCCGAGGAAAATTGGCGCCGTTCCCTTGTGAGGCCACGACCGAGAGCTTCTGTGCCGGAGCACTCCCTTGGCGAGAAAGAGCCCATATGCCTCACCTGGTGCTGCTGGTGTTGCTGCAGCTGCTGGACGCTCTGCGACATGGGCAAGGTCGGCTGAGCGTGCGGCGAGCGCGCTTGCAAAAGGTACGCGGTCTCCCGCATTTCCTGCGCGTAGCTCTCCTCCGACCAGTACGACTTGTCGAGGCTGGACTTGGGGCGCGCGGGCTGCTGAGGTTGCGCCGTCTGCGGCTGCTGCAGCCGGCCTAGGGTGTGCGACGACAGCCCCGGCCCCGGCGCCGGGTACGGCCCTGCGTCCAGGGGACCCGCAATATCACGGTCCGGGCTGTGCACACCGTACCTGAACAAACAAACATTTTTTGCAAACTCAAATCCAACGCAAATTCAATGAGTTACCACTGAAAACTTTAATTTTGTTGCTAATTTTTAGGATAGGTTAGCTATAGGTTGACTGAGGTTTATTACGTGGGTCAAATTAGGTTTCGACAAGTGCCTTATGTCTCGCTCGACTGTAGCTCCGAACGGCTTGGCTGCGGAATGGGCAGCACAAGCAGAAAATGCAGTTTTTATAATTAACGGTGGATTAATTGATTTTGTGACAGACGAGGTAACGGTACAAGGACATAGCGCCGCGACCATTTCCCGCAGTAAATCGTAAAACAGTTTCAAGGAAAGTTTATTACTTCGGCAGTTACCGTGCTCTCAGTGCATGACTTGCTCGACCGATCATCTCTTCGACTTCGCTTCAAATCTTTTCATTCCTTGCCTAGATATTGGCGAATGGCGTCGGAAACCTCGGGACAAAAATAAGGACTTTTTCACTAATGAGACTTCTTATTCACCCGACAAGTCTGCCTAATCGCCCGACGGTTCTCCAGTGATTTCCCAGTTCTTCAGTGACCCGTACGTAAAAGCACTTCAGTCGATATCAGGTCAGGGCTCTGTATTCTTAAGAAGAGCACTTTAAAGTTTGCTTTTAATATTTGCTGGGACTACGAGATAAGAGGTTGACTTAAGAATGAGCTGTCACCTCTTTGACTGCTGGGAGTGCATTATATTTTACTGTGCTCACCTTCTGGCGTCATAGTCTAGGAAATCAGCGCTCCGGGGTCTTTGTCTATGATATGTAGTCTGGAGCGAGTCCGTAATGATAGTAGCCCTAGATTTGGAAGACGTCTGCAAGTAGGCCAGCTGGCCGGGGCGGTCCCCGAGGCGGTCCCCGAGGCGGTCCCCGAGGCGGTCCCTCTGGCTGGACCACGTCCGTTCGTTGAACACATCTTCGTAGTCCTCGGCCCGGGTGATGAGCGGGTGGGCCGAGGAGGGGGGCATCGCCCCCGCGGGCGGCGCCCCCGTCGGCGGCGCCCCCGTCGGCGGCGCCGGGGTGGCCGCGAGCGAGCGGCCGTACGTGTCGGGCGTGCGGCGCTCCGTCTGCTGGAAGTGCGCCAGCGGCAGCAGGGGCGGCCCGTCGGGGGACGACCACTCCGGCGACGACGAGTCCGCCGGGTTGTCGTCGTTGGCCAAGCGCCGGGGCTTGGGCGGCGCGTTGGCGTACAGGTGCTGGGGGTGCTGGCGCGGGTCCATGGCCATGGGCCGCCATCCGTTCGTCATGCCTTGCTGCGCCATCAGCTGTTTCTGCTGGTAGTTGAGCATACTTTGTTGGGGCGATTGCGCCTGCGGGGAGTACATGGGCTGCTGACGGGGCCGGTACGCGGCGAAACCAGATTCCGCCTCGTCGGCGATCGCGGTCGAGTTCTGGTTCAGGCCCGGGTTCGGGTTCAGGCCCGGATTCGGGTTCGGGGTGAACACGAGGCGCCGGTTATCCTCGTAACTGAAACAAGAATGAGTCGTGGAGTGAGAAAGAAGAGGAAGCCGCAAAAACCACGGGAAGCCTCTGAACAGACTCCAAACTCACTACGTCGGGATCGCTTCACAATTACTGGGATAAGTTGCACAATCACACCTTACACCTATCCATGTCTCAAGCGCTCATCGAAACCTTACACAGTAAAACTAACTCGCCGCCATCAACCCTCACCGATCAGTCCACTCAACTGCACTTTGGAATCAAAATTTCCAGAAAAGATAGCTGTTCATTTATTTTTTGCACGTAGCGGATTTTTCACTCCAAGATTATACGTTCTCCGGATGAGGAAATGTTGAATCTTGGGTATGGGTGTCTCACCTGGACCTGTCCTGCACCAAGGCGGCCAGACTGAGCGCGTGCATCCACTGCAGCATGAGTGCGTGCGAGTCTGCCGCGAAGAAGTAGGTGCGCATGTTGGCGTGCTCCGCTTTGAAGGCGAACTTCCTTCCGACGCCGCCGCGGCCGACGGCCACGTTCATGCCGACGGCCACGCCGCCGACCGACGGCCCGCTGCTGTTGCTCTCCGTCGAGCACGCCGAGATCGTGTACGACGGCAGCAAGATGGAGCCCAGCAGCTTCTCCTCCTCAGGACCTGAAAACAAACCAAAACTCTTCCGTCAATGCTCTCCTATGCGCCACAACAACACTCTAAATCTGGATCAGTGAGACTCTGATATTCAGTGCAAAGTCACTGAATTTCAGTCAATATAGCACAACTGAACTGAAATTCAGAGAATTTGCACTGAATATCAGAGACACTCACTGATTCAAATTTGGAGTGAAATCACACCAGTAAACTGTTAAAAGTTACTTGTCTCAAAATTGGATGCGTTACGTTGAGTTCCGTTCAGTTACGTTTCGTTAAAGGATTAGATTTATGTCCACCTTGGTTGGACAAGATTAGGTAAGTTTTGATTAAGTTAGGACATTACATGCATTCGGTTGAGTAGGCTTGCCGTATCATTTTGACCGATTTGCTTTTCGAAACACATAAAGAATCTATATTCGAATCTCGATTTGAAAAATGTTCACTAGGAAATAAGACCATCTCATGGATGTCCCTAAAAACCGAATTTTTCGCAGATGAAGGTCATATTAGGCTCAACAAACACATCTTCAAATAAATAAGAGAAACTTGCGTCAGGAGACAGATTAACGTCACCTCCGACGAGCCTCAGATTTGTGATTGGGTAAAACCGCTTCTCATTTGGATTTCTATTGAGATCACAGCTAGATTTTGGTGTTGTTGACTGATTAGTTAAGTTGTCTCGGATAAGGGACGCCTCCGCGGAAACCAAAAACGATTTGAGTTCCAATTCAAAAGCAGCGAGACGAAGTGGAAAGTTAGTGGAAAGTTTGATTACAGCTGTCGGAGCAGCACTCGATAAGGGTCGTGCACCCGAAGCTGTATTAATATTCCAAGGCGAACCAAGTGACGGAGCGGAGAGCGAGCGCTATGGCGTAGCGGCGCGATGAGGCCCCGTGGCGTGGAGGGCCCCGGGGGCGTGGAGGGGCCCCGTGGAGGGGCCCCGTGGCGTGGCCTGGCAGCGCCACCGCGCCAAACAAAAGACGCCGTAATCGTTTCGTATCGACCAACCGAACGGACCGAAGGGGGCCCCAACGCGGAAAGCACACGACCCCAAGGCCGCCCCTTCCCCCTCATATAATATCCATAATCTCTGTTTTGAACCTGTTACACAGGTAAAACCGTACAGTCACTTTGGGGAAGAAGACGACTGTAGCCAGAGCACACGGCGAAGAAGCTCTGCGAGAGCTATCCTGATAAGGCATTAATTAAACCCATAACAGCCCAAAGTATTTAGAGTGAAATTTAGCCTAAAGAGAAATTCGAAGGATTTTTTCCATGAAATTACGCAATTTTAAACTTTGGAAATGCCTAAATTATTCAATTTCAGGTTTCCAGAGGCTCGATATTTTTTAAATTGTAACAATACTGAACTATAAAGATCCTCTAAATATTTTTTTTGTTTCCGAACGGCATTGCTGGGCGGTAGGGGGTTAATAGATTCATCTTGATTCAACTTCCTACAATGCGGGTGCCTTTTAATATCCAACGTGTACGGGATTATCCGAAAAAGTTCGAGACGGATTAGTGCAACTTTCAATTGTGGGCGTCCGGTTAGTTGAAATAACTCTTACGCGCTTTGCCACTTTCTGTGAAAGTGAGATTCTCGAGACGGAGCGGCGGGACTGCTAAAGAGGTCGCACGTCATCTTCTCATGTAGGTACAAAAAAAAAAATTAAATTTAAAAAAAATACCGCCGCGGGTTTATTGTGCTGTCAGTGACTAGGGTATAAGAGATTTTATTAGGATTCGATTGTTTATGAATAACGTTGGGTTAGATTATGTTAGATTGAATGAAGAAACCTTAAATGAGGTTAGATCTAGATGGGGTGCAATTGGGATGGGGGTTAGGTAAGAACAGCTTTCTTCGTACCTTTATAATAGAAGAGGCAGTAGTCGCATAGGACGAACCATCTCTTCCTCCAAAGCATGAGTCCGTCGCTGCCCTGCTTGTGCAGCCAGCCCTGCATGGTGACGGGCGCGCCCGGGGGACGCTTGACGAGCGGCGAGCGCAGCCCCTGGGTGCGGCGCCGGGTGGGCGTCGTGTTGGGCGTCCCGGACGCCGAGGACCCCGCCGACGCGGGCCCCCCGGAACCGCCGCCGCCGCCGCCGCCACCCGCGTGCGCGCCCGTCGACGCTTGCACGGGGACATTGCCGGACGGGGACAACTGCAACAAACACAACGAGCCGCTCAAATTGTGATCCAAAGCTTGGTCTTGTTCAGAGTCGAAAAGGTCCATCAACGCTTCGACCCGCCCTAAGGGAATCCTCACTGAGAAGCGGCGGGGTACCGCCCGGCTTCAGTGAGTAGCTATCGACGTAGCGAACACTATTGCACCTCTAAATCGTAACGAGGTGTTCCTGTCTCTGATGTAAGTTAATTGCAATCAAGTCCCCACTCAACTCACACAGACTGCAACAATGGCTCTGTCGCTTAACTGGCGCCGTCATCGCAAACCCACTGGAAAGGGAACACATATTCTCATTTCGTGAGCTTAGGTTGCACATACTATAAGGCTAACCCTGGCCCCTGCATACCATCACTGCAAGTCTCCCAAGCAAATGACTCCACTGCGGGAATCAAATCAGTCGTGATTACGAATTTCTCAACATGCACGTAATACGAAGCTACTTTCAATCTGATCGAATTCACCGACCCTGGACAGTGAACACTAATGTAGGTCCAATTCATTCGATAGGCGCACGTTGACGTTTGTGTAAGCTTTCACAGGTAAATAATAGGAGCGATTTGGAACGGACTCGAGTGCTCTTCATTGCCGAGCTCGCATCTATTCCATTCATAATCTGATATCGATTTTTCCACGAAACGCAAAACCGCGGAGTAAATCGCGATGGAGACATTATAGAAGCCCAATTAGGACAAATACGCTCATTGTGGGAAAGGCTCTACGTTTTTTCTCCCATGCAAACAGAGTACTGAAACAATGGACCACTGCTCTGATTGGTGGACAATGCCGTATGAGATATCCAACGTTCAAACACACCCGGAAAAACAAGTTCGTACAAAGCAGCACTCTAGATTCTTGTAAAATAATGCGCACATCCCTTGAAAAGAAATTATTCTGTTACGCTTAAGCCGAATCGCGTAATAACGCCGGCATTAAAGTCAGATTCGAAATTAAATCATAATTGGAAGAAAGTAAAGCGCAGCTTAGTAGTCTCGTTATTAGATTAATGAGATTGGGCGTTGGAGAGGTTTGCTCGGCGTGGCGGTTTGCTACGCCAGCTTTCGGCCTAGATTCGCCTTCTCTGTCCTGCGCCCTTCAAACTATGACAACAGAGGGAGAGGGAGAATACGGTCCTCTCCGCCATCTGTCGCTTTGCTTTTCACCAAGGTCGGTCAACTTTACCGCGATTTTTAAAGAAAGACAATAAATTTGGTCATTGTCTGCATGGAGTTTTTAATTAACGACGTTAATTACGCTTTCCTTTGTCTCACGACGCGTGCGGTTTGCGAGAAACTATGACAGGCGCAGTTGGATTTGGAGAAGTTAGGAAAGAGAATGAAAGTACGAAATGATACGTTAGGTTAGGTTAGGTTGAATTTGGAGAAATTAGGTTAAAGATCAAAACTCAAGTGAAAAGTAATGGAAATACCTTAATTAATGTTTCAATAAATGAGTCGATAAGGTTAGTTATAGGCTAGTCTAAGTTCGGATTACAAGGCAAACCCTCGGTTGATATCAAGCTAGCTGAGGTACACTCTAAATTTGAATCAGTGAGAGTATCTGAGATCGAGTGAAAATTCACTGGATTTCAGAGACTCTCACTGATTTTAGAGTGAGTGATATTTCCGGTTAATTAAAAACGGTAGGTGAGGTAAACAGAGATAGGTAACTACAATAGGTCATGGAAGATAGGGATAGGTTGGGCCCAAAGCGAGAGAAGCCTATGACCTAGGTCGACTGATCGGTTAGCGAGACTAACAGCGTTGCAATTACCGTACAAATGAATGTCTGGGTTGGAAATTTAAGCAATTTGGAAGTCGATTCTGGAGGCATACAGTTTTAGCCCGCTTTCTACACGCATGGCCTGGACTTCTGTTGTCGGAAGTTGCCGATTAGCCTCGCCACAGGCATCGCTCCAGAGGTACCACTAATAATCTTTCTACTCCAGGCCAATAAAGTCGCATAGGGGTAACTATACGCTGGTTAGTTACAAGAAAAAAAAGTTTAAAAAAAATGCGTAACGCGAGCTGGTACGTGTACGGGAAACAGTCATTAAGAGCGCAATGTTAGTGTATTGTTATCAGTTCAGATTTTTTTTTTAATTTCTTGTGCGTAACTTATAGTTTATACTGAAAAAAAATCATAAATATTAGAAACAAAGTGCGTTATTACATATTTTTAAGAAATGAGAATCTTTTTCCTTAAAATTCTACAATCTATAAAGAGAGGAAATAATATCCATTGAAATAAAAATATTTTCCTCGTGAAATAAACGAGAAAATCGTGGAATAGAATCATTATCACGAGATCCAGTTCCTTATTAAATGATACACTACAAGAACTACAATGATTCCCTATGAAAAGGATTACGACAACTTCGTATAAAATCCATTTTTCAATCCCTTTTCACAAGCAGGCCGTAATCGTAATGTAGGGCATTTGTAGAATTTCTGCCCGCGCCGCGCCGCGCCGGTCGACGCCACTTCCAGCAGTCAAAGGCCCCAAATCGATCCCCCCCTCTCCCATTGAAAAGGGCCCCTCCTCCATGAGATGTGTGCCAGTGGCAGAATCCCAGTGTTTACGGAAAAAAATCGGGCGGAGGGAAAGAACGGGGTTGCAGTTAAAAAGTTAGTCTACCTTTGGAAAGACTGGCCTCGGTTCCCGAATGAGACTTGGTCTTAATGAAAGGAGACCGCAGAGTGGACTTTGCTAGGGGCGGGAAGCCAGCATCTCGCATCTGTGCCCCCCTCCCCCCCGCCCAAAAAGGGGGGACATGGAATGCGGCTTTTTTGGCGTGTCCTTTACCAGCGACAAGGGTACAAGCACCGCTTTAATTACATTTTTTCTGCCGCGTTTGAAATATTTTGAGGCGTATTTTTTCCCTTCAAAAGAGATTTTTTTTGTAAGACGCGAGTTACATGCGCGTAATTGAAAAGCTAGCTTTTCAATGATGAAATTGTGCTTAAATAAATATAATTATGAAATACACATTTTACTCTAAAAATAAATTATTTGCTATTTTAGTTCTGCTGAAATTGCAAAAAATAGCTTGGGGTACTCCTGCTTTTTTCAATTTTTGGCCGAAAACCTTTTATTTGAATTTTCAAGTTTTAACGAATGAAATTTATCGAAAAGTACGAGAAATGATTAAAAAGTTGCTTGTTGCTTCATAATTTGATTGGACGCCCCGAAAACGCGAGTAAGTCGATTTTCGCCGAATGAGCTGACATGACCAAGCTTTCGGGTCGGAACGGTGCTATTTTCCGGAATGAACATTTCAAAATCACTGTTTCAACAGCTCTCTCTCCCTCTCTCTAAAAAAAAGTACGCGATATAAAAAAAAAAGGACCCTTATCGACAAAAGAGTTCTTTCGTTTCGTATTTTGGAAAACAACCTAAATACGTCACACGTTGTACCCCCCACTACAGGTTCGAGTGTACACAGAACAGACATCGTTATCCGCGTTTCAATTCTAGTCATTAGCAGAAAATAGCAGACTGAGTAATAACCTGTGGGGGACAGAATCTGGAATCAAACGCGGCTCGACAGCGACACCTGCCAGTCCTTTTCACGGCTCCAACGGTTCGGTTATGTCAACACGAGGCAAGTCAAGCGCAACCCTCTCACTCGCACATGTCATGTCACACCGTGGGAAGTGTGTCTCTCACTCATGCAACGCAAAGTCCGCCCGCCGCGCAGCTCTGCAATCGCGCTACGCGGCCGCGGATGCACCTGCCTGCAGTCTTCGGCCTCCGACCTTCGACCTTAGGACTTCCACCTTCGCGTTGCGGCCACCGATCAGCAAACCTGTCATCTTTCTAGGCTCAGCACTATTCACTTCAAGAGAAAGCTCAGTAGATTGACCAGCAGTATTAAAAATTTGGTCAGTTCTATTCGCACGCCTATGTTGATAAAAGGTAGAAAAAGCTACCTTCAAGGTTCGAATGTCGTTTTTCCGTTTCCTCGCTGAGATTGAGTCCACTAGGCCAGGCTACAGCATAGCTAGGCTACAACAAGGTAGGCTACACAATGCGATGCAGATGCCAGGCCAGGACGTCCGGGAAGGCGAGTTGAGCCCAAAACCGGTCTTGGCTCAAACTTAACGGGACGAGACGAGGCGAGGAGCCGGGGAACCGTTCCCGCCCAAAATTCGCCACGATTTTATAAATCGAACCAAACGGAAGGAAGCTGAGATACAATCTTATCGGGTCAAGCGAGATTCACACACTTGTGACGACGCCAGCCAAACGGTTACGGTATACTCGTTTAATCAAACCAATTGCTACCCACAGACTAGGCCAAATCTACCTCCAAGTCTAAACAACAGCAAAACGGTTTGGCTTTGAATTCTGTAAAATAGATTAATACAACCAAGGGAGTCTGAGAGAGATTGCAACGAATGTCTTAACTAGTTTGTGGTATGGGAATACATACGGTGCTGAAGTAGAAAAATGATTTTTTAGATAACAAGGATTTTTGGGGGGAAAAAGGACTATTGAAGCAAAGAATATAGGTTCCACGCAAAAAAATAATATAAAAAATAAAAATAAATAAAAGTAGTAAAATTCACTCCTATATCGAAAATGAGCCACTATCAGCAAACTAGAGCCTCACTTTTCACTATTTAGGAAAGAATTTTCACTCATAAAGCAAATTTTCAATACTTATTTTTTTTAGCGTGTAGGTACGTGTTAAAACATGGATGAAACTTGGTAGTGTTATTTCACAGACAAAAATATGTATTTTTTTGTTTATTTTTTACGTTTTTTAACTTTAAAAATTTGCGCATATTCATACGTTTGTATTTTTTAGTTAATTTTTTTTTTAAATCTAGGAGTTTTATAACGACAAAATTATGAAGCCTAAAGTTCTTTATAAAATAATTTAGAGCTTACAACATGTTATTTCGAAAGAAAAGGGCCAACCTATAGCTTATATGGCACTTTAGATCTGATTAAATCAGCTTGATTGTAATTTTACATACATTTCGTGCATATTGCGTCTCAGCGATTCGAGCGACGATCACAGAGTTTTTAACTTTTTTAGTCATGTCTGTGGGGGATAGGCATTAAATCCGGGTCCTCAAAAATAACTTCCGGATTTAAAAATACCGCCTTCAAAGTACGGAGAAGAGAGCAAGACACGAGAGACCAATGATTGGCGCTCGGCTCGTCTTGCCATCAAGGCGGCCCGGTCTGCGCCTGCAAGGCAGCGGGGTGCTGCAAGGCAGCGGGGTGCTGCAAGGCGGCGGGGTGCTGCAAGGCGGCGGAGTGCTGCACAGCACAACCAAGGATTACGAAGATGAAGGCCTCATGACCAGAATAAATAAATAGCGCCTTACTTGAGCGCCAAAATACTTAAAACTTGAATCGGAAAACTTCCCCCAAGGATGAATGAGGAATACCAATCATGGATTTGATACAGCGCACTCGCTAGCTCCTCCCACTTGAATATTCCGCCGCGCCGATTTAAAACCACGCCATGATCCGAAGTCTGCCTTTTTTCTTGGGTTAGAATCTGCGAAATGGTAGTTAGAATAATAAAATTCTTGCTATACGCAAGGTCGAGGCTTTATTCTTACATTTAATAATAATTTCAAGAATTTGGAAAGAGTTCCAAAGTAAAATATTATGAGGGGTCTAGAATAGCACAGTAAAAACTAACCCCTGTTTAAGGCATGAAACAGGGGAAGAGCGTAATCTAGTTATTTTTCCAGATACCTCTATGAATAACCATATCAATGGAGAGGAGAGCTCTCGACGAGACCTTTTCATTGATATGGTTGTTGATAGGTTTATCTTAAAATATAACCTTATTACGCTCTCTCCCTGTTTTACCTTCATACGTCAAAAAAGGCATGGGTCTACCTAAAACAGGGCTTAGTTTTTACTTTGTGGGTTGAGTTCGCATCTGTATAGCTTTAATATCTAAATTTCAAAAGACTTTTCTTTGAAATGTGTCGGATTACACCATGAATTTAACATGCTGTCTTTACCTTTTTACAAGCGAATTAACAAATGTAACCTCGTAGGTTATGGTCACCTAGATTAGGTTCGGCGTGTTTCTCGCTTCGCTATCTGTCCGCTAGGCGGCGCTAGGTGATACACCCGAGCCTTGCTCCGCTCACAATCAGCGAGGCGACAAACGCATACGCGCGATAAAACGCAACCTTTGAAAATTACATGGCGGCCGCCGGTGAGCGTAACCCGCTTTTCATTCCGCTTATAAAATGTAAGCAGAAATTTTCCAGGGGGCCCAACATTGCAATAAAAAAGTTGACGATAATGCCTGCAGACCTGCAGCAAGCGGTATGGCAGGGCCCGTGTTTAAAGTAAGGCGTTTTGTCGGCAGGGGAGCCCAATGGGGCACCCCCCAACGGACCCCCCCCCTCCGGAAACCGTTTTGTTAGTCGCGTGCCTAAATGTTTATTTTAGCCTTGGCTTATATAGCTTAGATGGTGCGAAGCAAGGGGAATACAGAGGACGGCTGCTCAGCTCAGACCTTCCTGACTTTACTATGCCACGTGTGGACTAACATCGCCGCTTGCCGCCAGTTACGCTTTCATCCAATATTGGAAAAATAGACTGACGAAGTCATTTCGGCTTCCCTTTTTAGAAGCAGCTCTCTACCCTGATTCACTACCGCCTTCCGGTAGAAATGTTTATAGGAAACAAAAATATTTTGCTGCTCCGACAAATGTTATACATTCGGTTACGTAAATACTAGACATATTCCTTACGTAACTTGGCCGTGGCTACAAATCTGAACTAGTTAGTTGTCGTTCGTATAACCTGACCTAACCTAACCTGCGTTCTAAGCCGATCTAAATTTATCATGGCCTACAATTTCATGCACACCTAGGTTAACTGAGAGCAAGATTATAGGTTGATGTGCGACCGAGGAAACGTTATGTTAATTTTCAAAACCTAAGCTACGGTAGATTAGGTTCACTCTGAATTTAAATCAGTGAGAGTCTCTGAAATTCTGTAAAAATTCACTGCATTTCAGTAAATATGGCACCATTAATTTTTTCAGTGCCATACACTGAAATTCAGTGAATTCTCACTTTCATTGATTCAAATTTAGTGTGTTGATAGAAATCTGGGCCAAGTTTGGTTGACAAAAATCTAGGCTAAATTAGGTAAGCCTTGTTCATTTCTGACTATCAGATGAGAGATTAGGATTAAGATGTGGGAGCACCGTTAAGTGGAGATTAAGTCCTTACTCGGAGATGGCGCAGTCTCCGCTAACGGGTCTTAAATTGTATCAGCTTTTGGACCTTTGTTAGAGCTCTTCCAATCAGAGTAAGCACTGACATTGGTTAAATCAACAAAATACTGTTCTCTAACAATGATTAATGTTAACACATCAATACCGTAATAGCTAATATACCAACCTGGTGGTAACAGCTCACGGTAACATGAAAGAAAAGCGAGTTTCACAAAGGACATTATTTTTCTGATTGAGTAGAGGTTGGCAATCAAGCGGTCCAAATCTTTTCTCATTTCGCGTTACTTATTTAAGCCACTTTCCGCAGGAAGGAAAAGCCAATTTATTCTTACTGTTAGTGGGTTTCCTTCCACTGACCAAAGAACGTTGATAACTCACCTTCCTTGCATCGAGGGCTATAGAGACGGGATTTCCTAAGGGCGTGCCCGGACCTTCCAACCTGGCAACAAAAAAAAACACAGTCAAGTGAGATTTCGAGCTGAGTTGATAACACAGATTATCCTGCGGCTAGATGAGGTTCGGTTCCAAAACTCAGTTCAGGTTGGGTTCTCACCTAGAATGGGTTAGGTTTAGTTTAGGCTTGGTTCCAAGGTCAGTTATTCAGGTTAAGTTTTTAACCGATTTTTGCCCACTGGGCTGTTATCGACCCATCAAAAATATTTACCTTCATGCAAAATTCTCCTAAAAATCACTTATTTTAAGCAAAAAGGTAAATCTAAATTAGCCTATAGAAAAAAATTGATCGTTTCAAAAAACACCATTTTGCAAAATTTTGATTCAAAACGTTTTGATTATTCCCTTAATTTATTTTTTTCAAACTTCCTCTGGGGTCAAATCGGTTAAGCTAGGTTGGGTAAGGTCAGGTTGCACTGCTGATCCGAGCAAAAGTGATGGCAAAGCAAAGTATCTCGTAATCTGCGCGATGTAACTAGTTACACATGTAAACCCTTGCAGAGTGTGGAAGGTTGAACCTCGGTAGAGCGCAATAGAGATAGGAAATTGCAATGTTCAAATCGTGCCGTGTTCATCACGCACGACTCACATCAGTGGGTCGCACAAAGCTCCATCCAATAGATCCGACCCTCACAAGTTAGCGAACCCCATAAGCTGCCTCGTTGGCTGCTTCTCCAACCCATTCGCGAATAATTTTGTATTCATTTGACAAACAAGCCCTGGAGCCTATAACATTTTTTTCTCTTTTTTTTAAAGAGGATTTCAGGGAAACAAAGGGGTATAGTTTCATACCTTATCCATACTGTTTTCGTCCACTGCTGCTGCAAATATTTACGCAGCTAATTAAATTCGGCCCTTTCCATGAGAGCTGTATAATGGAGGTTCCTCCAGTACAACAGAGGTTTTTGCTATTAAGATAATGTTGGTGGTGAAAGGAAAACTGCCCCTTTTGAGGCAATTCATTAGTACGCGGTTGAGACTGTTTTAGGAAGTTGGCATTGAAATTAAAATTGATTAAGAGAGCCTCCAACGTTATGAAAATGAGCAAACGAACAGATGGCTTGTAGAAAGTAAGGATGGGTTTATAAGTTAATGTTTTGTTTGAGTTTCCCAGCTTAGGGAGGTTTTCTACGTGAGATTATATTGACGGTTAGGTTAGGCGAGTTTCGAGGTCGACCCTCACCGAGAATAAGGTCAAATAGGCGACGACGATTGTCATATCTTAATAGCGGGCTGATAAACACTCGATTGACAGAATGACGCTGACGTGAGTCAAAACTTAAGAGGCTCGTCTACTGGGACTGTGACACGTCGTGGTGGAGAGGGAACCTGGAATGTAGCACGGTACCTGACTTTTCCCAGTGTACAGTGGGGGGGGGGGGGCGTGGCAGCGCGTACATATGTACTGTACATATGAATGTACTCGTCACAGCGCGTTAACACCTTGTCACAATAAGGTTCGTCTAGACGCCTTTTGGAGCGGCACACCACACCGAATACAAATCAGATACCTCTTCGCTTACCCTCCTAAAAATGGCACGTAGGATCAAAGCAAAAACTGCACTTTTTTTAAAAAAACGCAGTAAAAACAACGTTTTAGGGAGTTCTACATCTGTTTTGGGTGTGAAACTAAAACGGGGGTAGTACGTGTTTCGGTAATTTTTCAACGTAGACCTATATGTTCAGCCACATCAAATGAAAGCTCTCGCCGAGACCTTTTCAATGATATGGCTGAACGTAGGACTATCTTAAAAAATAATTAAAATACGAAACGGGCTCGTTTTAGTTTGACATTCAAAACAGGTATAGAACTTCCTAAAACAGGTGTTTCGTTTTCACTGTGAACTTTGTTAGTACACCACGATCACATGAAATATATCAAAGATATATCGATTAATTCTGCTTAATTGATACATTGTTTGAACTTGTAATCTTACTTAAAATAATGAAACAGGTGTGAAAAGTTTTGCCTACTTTTTGCCTTATTTTTTATCTTATTATGCTATTGCCTAGGGCAATAGCAAAATAAGATATTTTTTGGGGGAAAAATAGTGAAACAAAAATATTTACAGGACGGACTACAAAATAGGTGATTAGAAATAAATCAGAATAAATAGATATACATAAAAATGTGTCCAACACCAAATGCCTTAAATGCGACTTGCTGTTGGCAGGCTTCGTAATCGACCTGCATAGCCGATCCAAATTCCGTAGAGTGTGTGTATATGGTAATTCAATAGAATTGCTCTGTGGACAACTTCGTACCAGATTCCAACTCAATTTATCGGCGACCTTGCTCAAAATGAACCCATTGTAATTTTCCGTGCGGGGCCCATGGACCCATACCATGGTGCCCATACTATGAGGCCCATGGGCGGACAGGTTCTCGCCGTTGACAGGCCGGGTGAGACAGCCCAGCCGATAACCATTCAAATGTCAGCGAAAGGTCCCCACCACTCTTGTGAATTGTGATCGCTCGAGAGGTAAGCCCTTGCCGTGGAGAAGCGTGCGTGAGGAAATGGACTCCCATTGGCTCACAGCTCGACAAAAGCGCGAATTTTGAAATCAAAACCAAGCTGCATTTTTAGGAAGGAAATTCACGTGATTTAGGTCACAGGGAGCCCAAAGAATTGTTTC
>Ga0058701_10001323_pt1 | contig 17442 bp, 13 predicted proteins | sample AgamicOrMae_FD_97039 | JGI IMG/M metagenome (GOLD analysis project Ga0058701, IMG submission 97039) | Agave microbial communities from Guanajuato, Mexico - Or.Ma.e | ecosystem: Host-associated > Plants > Phyllosphere > Phylloplane/Leaf | place: Guanajuato, Mexico | collected 2012-06-04
CCCTTAGCGTGTGGCCGGCGAGAAGTTTTCCTCCAAGCGAGCTCTTGGCACGCTCTTTGCCGCGGACTTGGCCCAGGCCACATGAGCCGCGCGTCTTTGAACAAAGTTGCCAGCCAAAGTTGGCAATTAACTTTGCTTGTCAACCATCTTGCTGACAAACATCAAAGGTGAGCCCAGCAGCCTTGGCTCCAATCCAGCGCCAGCAACAGACACTAATGCTTGTGCTTCCTCCAACCGGTCTGGTGGCTCTCTTTCTCTCGTCAGCTAATCGCAAAACTTTGCTTCAGACGCGCGCGAAGTTTCCTCTGATACTTTGGGATCAACAGTTTTGAATGCCGGAGAGCAAATGAGGAAGCTTGAGGCTGGCCAGCACGCACTGAGCAGAGCAACTGAGCACTGAAACTCATCGTTGATCCAGCAAGCAATCGTCGATCCAGCAAGCTCGCCGAGTTGGTGCAAACAGTTCAAGAACAAATAGACCAACCTTAGCATAGGAGCCTGCAACTGGAAACTGCTCACACTACAGATTTCCCTGCGCTCCGCAATTCGGCGCCTGCCTGGTTAGCCTTGAGACAGTATCTCGCTCGGCGGCTGCAGATAGGCCGCCGATCTAATCAGAATTCGGCCAGCCTTCTTCCGTTGGAGCTGCCTTCTCTGCTAAGCCAGCAGGTTCGCGCGCAGCTTCGGGCGCGATCTCGTTCACCTTGTGCGCCTTTCGAGCTTCTTCCGCTGCTAGTTTGTTGTTAGAGAAGAGAGAAAAGAAAATAAAAGAGAGAAACACTGTCGAAATGCGAGAAAGAGACTTTCTCTTGTTTGCGATGAACTTGCTCCAGTTTTTGCAATAAAAGTTTGCCATGAAAGCTCCCCCAAATCTGTCAATCTGAGTCTCTAAATAATGTTCCTGATAAAGAGAGCATCCTTCGAGATGGCACCTTGAGCCTTAGACTGTCTGTGGGAGATTTGTTTGCCCTCTCTCCCTTGGCCTGTCGGAAGTGTGGCGACAGATCTCGCGAAGAGGCTGGACAAAAGCCGGCCCAAAGGACACTTGTGAGTTGCCGCTCAGAAACGCCTATTTCCTAGATGCAAAGGTTACACCTGAGCAGATAGGACAACGAGGACTCCACAGAGGCACACAATCGACGCGGTGACTTAACTTTTCCTAACTTTTCGAGAGGAACCCAGCAAAGGCTTTTGAATGGACTTTCTTCGTCGCCTTTCCAGCAGAAACTATCACGCAACTTGAGATTGTGTGATCGGCGTGTAAGAAGTAGCGGCCAGTTGTGGCCAGAAGGCGGAGAATGGCGCCCACAAGCAGAGCCGATTGTCCCTCGAGGGTGTTTCATTGTTTGGCTGGTCTTGGCAATCCTGTGGGAGGATAACAGGCTGAGTGGAAGAATGGAAGGCGAATGGGAGAGAGTGGGTAGAGTTTGGTAGAAGGGCCAGCTGAATGAGGAGAGTAAGACACAGGACATTTCTCGTCAACTGTCCGATGATTGGCATTTGGATAGGTCTCAGTGTAGACTGTTACTGGGTGAGTAAGTGCACAGGCCGGTGTTTGGTTTAAGCGGGAGAGAGATAGAGAAAAGCGGGGGGAATAATGACAATAACAAGAAGCTGGAAGTGATGGCCGTTCGCTTTGAGGCTGCTGGTGTGTTGGGTTGCCCATGGACCTGACGGTGAGGCATGAGGCTGAGAAAGAGAGTGGGCTGGTGCGAGGGGAAAAGCAATGGCAATTACACACAGACACAAACAGACTGCACGCACACTTGTTCTCTTCCTTGTGTTTGTCTAGCCAGATGAGTCTTGTGCCTGCGGCAGGAACTCTATCCTAAGCACCGCCCTCGCAGTGCCTGCGCACTGGCAAGCCACACAGTCCCCCCGCGCTTTCTTGCCGCTCGCCACCACCAGAAGACTCTCGCTGCCACTTGTTAACTCTCTTACTCACCAATGGAGAGCGGGTTGCGCCTCTCTGCACACCATTGGCCCGCCGCCGCCACTCACTCCTAGCCTGCTGGTAACTCTCGCCTCAATCAGCAGCAGCAGCAACACCACTAGCAATACTACTCTACAACGACGCACTTGAAAACTTGCCAGCTCCCAGTGGGTTCATCTCGTTCGCTGACGCACCCATACCCCTCAACAGTCAACTCCAAACAAGATCTTGCTCTGGAGCGGAGAACTTTTAAAGCAGTCCTTCAGTTTGACAAAACTTTTAGAAAATCTTCAACTCTACCACAGTCTCTTAAGGTAAACCAGATTTCAGTAATTCTTTCAACCACCTAGCACCAGAAACAGGAAGTGATATACCAGCCACACGTTGGGGCGACAAATCTCGTAGGATCTCTACTGAACAAACTAATCTAGCCAACAGCAAGAGCCCAAAGTGGGCCCGATAACTCGATCACAAAATGGCCGATACCAACAAGAGGATATGTATCATTGGCGGCGGAGCCAGTGGAATTGCCGCGGCCAAGGCCTGCAAGGAGGAGGGCCACGATTTCGTCATCTACGAAATGTATCACACCTTTGGAGGTCTGTGGCGCTACCGTGATGAGGACATCAATGGATTGGCCAGTGTGGCGGCGGCAACAATTATCAACTCGTCCAAGGAGATGTCCGCATTCAGTGATTTCCCCCCTCGAGAGCAATTTCCAAACTACATGCACAACACCAAAATGATCCAGTACATTGAGGATTACGCCAAATTTGTCGGCTGTCTTGATAAGATGTACTTCCAGCATAAGATTCTCAGCGTCACGAAGGCGGAATCCTTTGATGAGGATGGAAGGTGGGACGTTGAGATAGAGGACATGAAGAATAAGCGCGTTTTTAAGCAAACTTTCGATGGTGTAATGGTCTGCACGGGGCACCATGTCACCCCATCGATGGCCACCTTTCCCGGGCAGGAGAAGTTCAAGGGGCAGATTATTCACACTCACTCGTACAAGAAACCGGCGGATTTTGTGGGCAAGAAGGTGGTCGTTGTTGGAATTGGTAATTCTGGCGGTGATGTGGCAGTGGAACTGAGTATGGTCAATCCAAAGGTGTACATCTCCACACGTCGCGGAGCTTGGGTGGTGCATAGAGTGGGCCCAGCGGGCAAGCCATTCGACACCCTCTTCTTGCGCCGCTGGTTGAACACCTTATTTAACACTGTCCCCTATAAGGTTGTTTGTTCCTTTTCGGAAAATTTCATCAACTGGCACTTCGACCACTCACAGTATCGCATCAAGCCCAAGCACCGTATCTTCGAGCAACATATCATGGTTAATGACGCGCTTCCAAACAGAATCCTGTCCGGAACCATCGAGATGAAGAACAACATCGAGCGAATCACAGAGGATGGAGTTATCTTCGAGGGAGAGACCGAGGTCACCGAATGCGATGTAATCATAATGGCAACAGGTTACAAGGTTGACTTTCCCTTCATTGATCAATCATTAGTTCCGGTCGTCGAAAACAAGGTGGACCTCTACAAGTACGTCTTCTCGCCAAACCTCGACCCGCACCCGGAAACACTGGCATTCATCGCTTTAGCTCAACCAATCGGTGCTCTATTCCCCATTGCCGAGATGCATTCTCGTTGGTATGCTCTTGTGATGTCTGGAAAAAGGCAGCTACCAAGTAGAGAGAAGATGCTCAGAGATATCGAGAAGAAGCACAAGTATTTGGAGACACGATACTATGGAGGACCACGTAATACTTTGCAAGTGGACTGGATTAATTATATGGATGAGCTTGCCCAATTGGTCGGCTGCAAGCCCTCGGTGAGCAAGTATCTGCTCAAAGATCCTAAACTCTGGTTCGAGCTTGTATTCGGACCCTGCTACCCCTACCAATATCGTCTTGAGGGCCCACACGCATGGACAGAGGCAAGAGATTGCATCCTCGACGCTAGAAAGCGTATCAAAGCCCCACTGTATACTCGCAAGCTCACAGACAAACAGGCCAAAATTATTGAAGACCAGCGAAACGGGTACAAGGCCAACGGTTGCACAGCCAATGGCTACAACAAGATTGATTGACTTGGTCAATTTGACACTCAGTCGGAGGGCGCTGGCAAGGAATTGTCAAACAATCCCAAGTGTGCCATCATCATGAACTTGATCAAATGAAATTATCTTAGAGAGTGACACTTGTCCCGATCCCGCGCTCCAATTGCCGGAAAAGATAAAAATTCCTCCCAAATCGCATGATTTAGCTCGGGGTATATTTTAAATAACTTTATGTAAATAAATCTTTTTAATATCCGCTCTATCGATTGAGTCATGTGATACCATAACCGCTGATGGTTCATAAATCTCACTCCTCTAGCTCAATTTTGTCATCGAGTGTGATGGTTGTCACTCCAACCCAGAGTCGGTAGAGTGGGGATCCTCGTTTTGCCAGGTCGAAAGCCGAGTCACCGGACTGATTCTTGACCAAGTAATCACAATCTGGATGATAGAGTAACATTTGTATGATATCACATGTGAGGGAGTAGCGACCATTTGAGGCTGCTATATGGAGAGGAGTATTGCCACCAACGGATTTGGCATTGATATCGGCACCTTGTTCTATGAGATATTGAGCTGCCTCGACGTTGTTCCATCGAACTGCACAGTGTAACGGTCTCCAATCGTCAGTGGTTCTGGCCTCAATATCAGCTCCATGTTTGCATAGATACTTGACACAATCTATATGTCCACTGTAGCAGGCCCGATGTAGTGGTGTGTAGCCATCTGAATCAGCATAGTTGACCAATTCGTGATCTTCGTGTAACATACGAACTAACTCAACCAGCCGACCTTTTTCGGCTGCCAACAATATTCTTTTACCTCTCTGTTGCCTCAATACGGTGTTATCTGTGGAATCGGGTGATTGTTTGGGCCCACTGTCCTGATTTTCTTGCTCTTTAAGTTGTTGCTCAAGTTGCTCGAGTTCCTTCTCTCGCTCTTCCTGTTCGAGCTCCAAGAACATAGGCGCTGTAGTGGCCATCGTCGCTGTTCTGAAGGACTCGGTATAAATGTTTCACATTTCATCAAATTCATCGACTGGGGATAGTAACAAATTGTCATGTGGTTGACGAGCCGAAGCACGAGATTTTTGGCAGAAAGTTGGCGCGCGTGACCAAATTAACGTGGTCGCACTTGTCGACACTGTGGCGCCACCGCATTCTGGTCGACGGCACTAAGTCTGGTCCTGGCGCCTCCCATCTCGTGACCACGGTCTGAACAATTAGATCCCATAAATTGTAACGACCTCCATAGTTGTCGAACTTTTCGCCTCCATGTGAGGATTGACCGAAAAGGAAAAAGCTTATGCTTGGTGAGATGAAAAAAAAACGATCTGTTTTGAATCGTCTGTTTGGTCGAGTGATTGCACAACACACCGCCCCCAAAAAGGTGAACTTGTCTCCTGCTCTTGATTCTGGGACTGGTAAACATCTCGTTTCGCTATAGCAAACCACTGTTCGCCTCGACATTCTAACGGATAATCATGAAAGAAGCAAGCATGGCCGCTGCCCCCAAGAAGGATCTAGTGGATACTTCGATCGCGTCTAAAGTTGAACAAATCAAGGCACTTCCGTATGCGACGAGCATCGTTTCGGAGGATGTGATTGAGAGAAACTTTGGATACAAGATCATCAGGCAACAAGTGTCTTCGGGGAGAAACTCGATGATATACAAATGCGAGTCTGTTCGACGTCCGGACTCTTTTTGTCTGATCAAACCCTACAAGCAGGGTAAAGAAAAGATCAAACAAACTATTCACGAGGAGACCTGCCAGATAATGCGCTATGTGACTGGTAAGAGTCCCTTGATTATTTCAACCTATGATATCTTTTATACCAATGAGAAGATTTACGTCATGTGTGATTGGTCACAAAAAGGAGAAGTTTTGTCCTGTTTGAAGGCCAAGACTGTTCGTTTAACGGAGAATGTTGTGCAGCTATGGGCAGTCGATATTCTGAATGCTATACAATTTCTGCATAATAATGCCATCTGCCATCGTAATGTAGCCCCAAGTTGTTTGCTGCTGACAAATGAGAATAGGGTCAAAATTGGCACTATGAGTGATGCTTGCATCTATTGCAAACCAGATGGTACTGTGGTTAAACAAAAGTGGACCAAATTTTCACGTGATGTTAATTGGAATCAGCCGCCCGAAGTGGCCAAGCTGAAACCATTTGACATGCGCCGAGCCGAAATATGGTCCATAGGTGCCACCGTTTTTTGGTTTATCTGTCGCTTGTATCCCATTGATTATCGTTCGAGCCAGCGCTTGACCAAGCAGCTGGATTACAGGATGTCGTTCATGAAGCGTGTCTCGAGGAAGTGCCAGTCATTCGTCAAGCAAATGTTAACCTTCCAGCCGGGGCAACGACCCACTCTGCAACAGGCACTAGAAATGGAATGGATCACAGGTACGGCCTCACCGGCACCATCACAAGTGAAACCAAGCGCCCATACTCCAGGATCGCCCGAGGCGTCGGGTGTTGAAGCGAGCAGGTCTAAGATGAAACCATCTAGCGCCGGACAACAACAGGTCTCCCAAGTCCCGGCTCCTTCTCCCGAGTTGCCCATCACCGAAGTGACTCCAGCAGATAATGGCGAGGCGGCTGGCCCGGAAGAAGTAACTGCTGCAGAGACTCCTGCAGAGGAGCCCGAGGCCTAGTCGTGATTTTCAATCATGGGAAAATTTATCAAATGTCGGGCGGTCTTCTCTATGTTTAGCATCGATTTTATTGCATACATTCTTGCCCAGTCTAATATGTCCGATTCATATCAATGAGCACCTATATAAATAGAAATAAATATAGTAGACCTAATACTTGATCTTAATTAGACATGCAAATTTCCTATAACACATCAACAGCAGTTGATTCTAGGTGATTAAGATCTTATTGCATCTATCACCGCTTATGGACAGATGGTGGATGGAATTTTCAACTTGTGAAAAGTCACAAATTACTCTCTATGATTGATCCTCCTCGGATACATTTCTTCTAATGTAACCTACGTTTGTTGTTATCACTCGAAAAACCAATTGATGAACCAGTTGGACTGTTCAATTCCTTGAAGATTTCCTCCATCTGAACTTCAGGGGGTGGTGGAATGGAGTCCATCTCACTGAAGGGCAATTGGCTACTATCAAACGAAAGGGGAATTGTCTCGTCTATCCTTTGCTGGCCAGACTCCCCATCGTGCATACTTATATCTCTCAGTATCTCATCCAATTGTGGTTCATCCATCGGGGGCGGTATCTGGTAGTTTTCGTCGAACGACGGTACTGGGCTACGGTTCGTCAATAGGCGCTGATGGGAGGATTGGCCATTGCTACGCTGCTGACTGTTAAGAAAGTTATTAGTCTCCAAGCCGCCCCGACACGAGCGTTGTGGGTCCCTCCAGTTCTTGAGATGTTCTTGGTTCTTCTTTTCGAGGTTCTGGCAACGATCTTTCAATTCATCATTTTCTTTCTTCAAATGATTGAGTTCTTTCCTCAGTCTTTCAACTAGGTCATCATTGACCCTTTTTCGTTCGGTCAATCTCTCGAGATATTCCTTTAGGCCTTTATTCTTTGAAAGTTGGTCCTCCTTGATATTGCCGTCGACCAAATTCAACTCTTCCTGATGTCTCTCGCGTAACAGTTGCAATTTCTTTTCGGCAGTTCGTTGTGCATGCCTAGCAAGCTCGAGCTCCTTGATTATGTGATCCGTTTTGTTACCGTTCTCCTCATGGCTAACGAATTTAGAAGTCAATAAATTGAAAATTTCTTTAAAATCCTGGCTCGGATTCTGTCTCTTAAGCTCGCTCAGAGTTTCATAGATGCATTTTAGAAGTTCTAGGGTTAGCTCTTGGTGCTGAGCTAAGAAATCAACCATCTCGTTATCATTGCTGCTGGATTGGCTGGAGTCATCATCCCAGCCTGATCCCCTCAGTGATTCGTTTTCTTCTTTTAATCGTTTATTTTCTTCCTCAAGTTGAACTATTCTTAGATCTGACATATCAATGACCGCAGTTATAAGGTACCACTGTAGATAAAGTTTTCCAATGAATCTTGGACAATTGTTGATATGTCAAAGGACAAACGTCAAAATAGACTAGGATTTGTTTATGGGAATTTTCAGCGTTCCATTCAGCAAAGTTGTCCACGCGCATTTTCCGGCAGTCTCACACTCGGAACAAAACGAATAACAAATACCGGCTCACTTGTGTCAAACTCAGCTGTGATTTCAATGCTCTGACATATTTGATCTCCTGTCGTAAGATAAATTTAGCGACAAGATGGCAAAGAATCCCAGTAAAAGATCTTATTCCTCTTCATCTGAGTCGAGCAAGAAGAGGAAGTCTGTCTTCACGAAGGAGTCATTCATGATAGAGATCGCGAAGGAGAAACTGTTCACCGAAGGGGATACCTTCTATGACGAGGCCAGAACGGATGTCAAAGGCTTGAGACTTACTTGGAGTAGAAGTCTCTGAACTCAAGTATTGCGGGCGCAGCTCTCGATTGCGCTGAAGTAGCGGCCAATTGTTGTCTCCAATGGAACGGCAAACAGCTACAGTGGAAAATCAACGCCCTCTCGGTTCAAGAGACACTATCTCGGTATGAAAGATGAACATTAAGGACTCCAGATTGGACGACTCCAATCTTCACAGCATAATTAACTGGATTAGACTTCCTTGTCCCGAGGATGCAGGTGTTAAGTGATGCATGACACAGCATCTCCGCTATCCTGGCCCTGCGGAATACGGGTTTATTCAAAGTTCATTCGAGTTCACAGCCTAGTAAGAATTGCTTTATCATATTGGGTTACGGAGTTAGATCGAGTGAGAAACCGAGGCTACAAATGTATCGATTGCTGTTATTACTGATCAATTGATTAATTCCTCGTTGAAATGTTGAAGAAAGTTTTGCCGATACTCTTCATCTTGCTTTTCGGCCTTAGCACAAGCGTTCGTGATGTCACATGCTCCCGTAAGTTTCTCACTGGCCTAATAATTGGGACCCTCCTATGTAAGTATAACTAGACTTTGAGAAATTTTGAGTCTTTTCTTTGTGTGTGAATATCAAACTAACAATTCCCATCCAACAGCTCGCAATGGAATGCAGGGTCCAGTGTATCCCATCCCAGCACCGAGTTACTCTGGTGGGTCTCATGGCCCCCAGCAACCCTTGTTTATAATCATTCCATCAGGAGGAGGAAAACCTTCATACAGGAGTGCTCAGCATACGCCAATCTATTCGGCTCCTCCAACTAGCTACGGAGAGGATTACGGACAGCATCACAGTCATGAGGCTGCCAGGTCGAGTAGGCGGATCTCACTAGCTCGCCGACTTGGAGGGAGGATGTGTCGTCGCCGGAGACAACGGAAGGCATTAGGCCCTCCAGGTCCACCCGTTGATTCGCACTCCATGAATGATCCAATGTCGCTACGATTAGGATTGTCCAAACAAATCAGGCCACTATCTAAGGCCCAATCAAATAAGGTCCAGATTCATGACAGACAAGGTTACAATGTGTCTACCAGGTACCAATGCTAGACCTAGTGGTCTGGTTCCCTCCCATGAATTTTCTAATATTATGTTTGCATCCCTATCTGTGCAAACAAACTGGCCGACTATTATACGGCCGTCTGTAATTGTCACTTTGAATGTTTTCCCCAGCCAATATCTCAGCTTCTTTCGAGGATCTTCTTGTTGTGAATCCATCGGAGTGGAGGGATATAATTGAATTCAATTCATGATCAGACTGACTGCCGATTATATCACAGTTCAATCAATTGTGTCAATGAACAGAGGTTCTATTTTGTTAAAAAATAAATTGGGAAATTGAGTCTGTTTTTGCTGGAAAGATGATCAACACGAGCAATTTCGGCAGCTCACGCAGAGCTTCTGTGTGTCTAACAAATGAGTTTAATTTTCTCCCTGCATGCCAATGGGCTCTCTAAGGGCGTCTCCAATTTCTGGTCGCTTCCAAATTTGGCGACACAGTATCCTCATTGGCTTCTTTGAATCTCTATATACATCTTACTTTCCTCTAGGGAGGTTAATTTAATTCTGATCAACTCCAAACTCGTTTTTTACCCAAGGGAACACTTCCGGGCATTCAAAACAAGTGTACAGATACCTATCTCCCTTGAGTTGTCTTGATTTCAATTTGCACAGATTCGGGTGATTACAGGCCACCAAGTTAGGGTCTATCTCGCGCTTACATTTCCATGGGTCGAAATTGGTTATTTGACTCAATGGCGTCGGCGTTCTCATCCATTCGATGGCCTGGTAATTGGTTACAAACCAAACATCTTGTTTCTTTATCATCTCATCAATGAACCGCATCAACGCTCTGAAATTGCGCTTCTCCTTGAACCAAATAGTGTGGAAGTAGAGACCGAATGGGGCGCGATTGGTCGTGTAATGGCGCTCAAAGTTGCTCTTAAGCATATCATACATTTCGTCTTCAGTTAAATGAGCCGGACACGAATCAACCATGGCACAAGTGTGTCCCTCGATGTCGAGCGGATTCATGATCATCTCCCACATTCCGGGAAAGGCGCGTGATGGACACTTCTGTCTCGACCCATGACACTTGTGTGGAATCCTGTAATCCATTGTGAAGGGCCACAGCGGGTAGGCATTTGGTTGGCCAAATTTGGATGGAGCAACCATCGTTGAATCATATAGGAAACCAAACTCTTTCATCATGACCATCTGGGTGTTCCAACCAACGCGCAAGAAGGGCACTCGAACGCCTCTCAAATCATCAAGCGGTATTCCAGCAAATTTGTGTATGATATTAGCCATTCCAGCAAACTCATCGAACCAATCCTCCATTGTTGCGTTGAAGGTCCACCAAAGCTCTGGTTGTTTGTGGGTGATCGAGTGGATGGCTATCTCGTGTCCATCGTTCCATAACTTTTGCACGTGACGGTAGTTGGTGTACTCGTGACTGAGGAAAAAGGTAGCCTTTATGGGGCAACCGTTTCCATTGGTTCTATTTGATGTGAAAATCTTTTGGTAAATTTCCCAATTTTCATTATTGACTGCATCATCAAAGGTCAACACAATCATCTGGGGCGTCTCATTGACTTTGATATCACCTGGAATTCTCGTTCCATCGGCGCTGCAGAAACAATCGGGCAAAGTACAATTGCTCAGATTGCACCTCTGGGCAGCGTTTGGATCATTCTCAGGGTCACAATAAGATTCATCGGAATGATCTAAACAATCGACTTGTCCATCGCAGAACAATTCCTTATTCAGGCACTTCCGGTCGGCGCAAGCCAATTGGCCGGTTGGACAAATGGGCTCCTCGGTGACCAGCAATGGTCGTGGTGTAGAGCCATCGTGTGATTTGTCACAATTGCTTACTTTAAGCTTGAAATCACAAATTTGTCTGTCGACATCGAAATAGAGATCTGAGTTACAACGGAATGATATTACTTTGTTATCGTAGCATTGGTAGTATTTACCACAATCCTGTCGCTGTGTGGATGCGATGGGATTTCTGTAAAATTTTCCATTATCAATGCAGGGAATAGGCTCGCCCTCTTTGTTCACCTCAATTGCAAACTGAGCCTTCACTTGACTGAATCCATTTCCTCTGAAATTTGAGTTCAAGTTTCCATCTAATAGCAGGCAACTGGCAATCACTGTTGCGCATAGACAGATGGACAATTTCAGGACCTGCGATCGATGATGGCTTGGTAACAATCGATGATTATTCGACATATCTGTAGGTGGTCGTTCAATCTTCTTGTGATTGTTCATATTTCTGTGGCTTTTAGCTTTGATACTGTTCTCTTGATGCATCTCTGTCACTCTCCTCTATGAGCCTAGTCTACTTCTGATTGTAAATTTTTGAATGCGAACTTTCTCTGGCCGAACGGCAGTCCATTGACAAACACGCTACAGTATATCAACCACAGGTTTCTCAAGTCTTCTCAAATTTACTCCTAGTCGCCAGTGGTTTTGCTTCCAATGAAACGCGTTCTATTTTTTCTACCATCTCATCTTCCACCCGACAAACCTTCAGCAAGAGCCATAAGTCTCACGCTTCTTATCATCTCTAACTGAGCACCAAATCAAGCTAAGCCAATTCTCTCCGCTTGGGCCATCAGTCTGACCATCAGAAAGTCGAGGGAGATAAAAAAAGAAGACTTGTTGCGCATTATAGCTTCTTCTTTTCTGTGAGTTCTCGAAGAGTAGGCAGAGGTTTGGTATGTGTGTATCTAGGTGGGAAAGTCAAGGTAAGAAAGTGAAAAAAGGAATCCAGTGCGGCACAGCACAACAACAGCCAGATGTGCCGGTCAGTGACTTCTCACTTGCTATGATACCATCTTCCCACTTGCCCACTCGGAGTTCCATCTCGAGTTCTCTCTTTATCATGGCTTGTTCGACCCTCTTCAGAAGGCCACAGCCATAGCAATCTGGTTGAGTATGAGAGTGTGAGTTTGAGGGAAAGCGAAGCAAGTGGGGAGAGAGAGAAAGAGAGAAGGAAAGTGAGGTGGGATTATTGTTGTCCCAAGGGAGGTAATTGAATTAGTGACCGAGATATCACTGCCAAAGAGCAGGCCTAATGTTGAATCCTGATGCGCAACAGGTGTGCGCGTTGGTCGTCGAGCTCAGATGTTGTTGCATTAGGGCCTGCAATCCGGCTAGATGTCCCAGTCTATTGGGTACTCTCTTTCATGATCGATGTGAGAAGGTGGATACTGCTGTAACTCGATTACTGCGGACTCCAGCTAGAAGCAAAGAAAGTATCTGAAGACTGGTCAAGCCAACTGATTTCTCTCATCTGCTCCGAGGCGCACACGAGGCATGTTAGTGAACCGACATGATGATAAGTTGCCAAGCCGGCTCCTTTAGTCGAGGTCATATATACTACGGACTTTGCTGCTGTTACCTTGAGGATAGTAACCTGGCGCGATAGATGGGAGGCACTCGCTTCTCTGCACTGTGCAACTTTCCCATGGTGCTCGCCAGTAATCGCGAGGTTATCCAAGTGGCCTCAAGCCTCCACTGCAGTGGACAGCTTGCGTTACTCAAGATAACGTTCCTGTGATAACTTCACTCAGGCACACTTGATTACCCCGATTACTATTTTCTTTTCCGAGTATCCCTCGATTAGCGAGTACTCGGTACATTATCGAATATGATGTCCGCAAGAAGTTGTAATTATCAGGGATCAATCGTGAATTTGACTAGCAATCGCTCACTTTACACATCGTGGAACCTTTTCGGAGAGCTTTTTAGTCACCATATCGGATGAATAGTCGACACGGACGCGATATCCTGAAAATCATTTAGCCAAACTATGGTCGAAAGGTTGGAATGGCTGATTTCATCTATGTTGGAAGTGTTGTTGAAATCTCTCTTTGTGCCCGCAAAAAAATCGCGCCAAGTCAGACCCGAGATGCTTGAGGCCATGAAGGCGAAATGGCGAGCTGAGAGCCGATGAGGAAATGGTATAAAGATTCGATTGGAAATAGAGTGACCATCATAAGATAGGACCGGTGTATTGAACCTGCCCTTTCAGTTGGGTTGTGCTCATTTGCAAACTTGCGCCAAGTCGTCTTCTTAACGAAATGATCAGAATAGAATCGAACGACCATTTGGTTTGTGAACGATCATGAGTATGATTATACAAGGATTGTCGATACTCCACCCTGCTTTCAAATCTTGGATTCAAATGAACCCGAGGACTGAGGTTCCGAGGTGATTCTATCTCAGTCCACAAAAGAAATGCTAATAATAATAATATCGTACACCAATCATGTGAACTGGGGGAGGAGTAAGAGCTTCTCTGAGATGCGTCTGGATTAACCTAACGCAGCCTTAAAATTTCTCTGGATTACTCTTTATCACCCTTATTGCTAGTTAGCTCTCTACAATATCGATGCAGTTGATGGACACACGAAAACAAGTCCAACAAGATTTGATCTTCAACCAACCCGAGACTGAGGCAATAGAAAATGAGGAAACAGTTGGATAGGTGTGTAAAGGGTTAGATTAATTGGCAGACGTGATTGCTTTGATCGACTGGACTAAAATTTCTGTCTCCGTTTCGTTTCTGTGATTCTTCGCACCATTAGTTGACTCATCGAGAGCTCAAGGTATGAGATGCTCTCAGTTTCTATGTCCTGTTGCTGTGACTGTTGACCGTCTCCCCGAGTGGCTGGAACACTATCCTTCTTGGCACAATCCTCTTGCTTTTTGTTTGATTTTACATCCATCTTGGCAAACAGATTTGATGCTCGCTCAATTTCATCTAAATCCACTAGCAGAGAATCTTCCTTTAAACGCGTAGAATTGGAAATGCTCGCTCCTGTTAGCCTATTAGAGGAGGCATCGAATGATCTTGCACTTGTGGGCATACTTAGTGAGCTCGATTGATCGAATACAGTTCCCGCATCGGAAGTTTCTCCTCTGATTGGTATTGGGGCAGATGAATCATCGGAAATCAAACAAGAAGCGTCATCAGCGACTTCAATACACTCGTCCAGCTGATCCACATCCGGGAAATTATCCTTCTGAAAAGTCATCGACGGATCATCTACGATGTAACCACACTCTTGATAGCCATCGGTTTTAGGCTTACCAAGCAAAAATGGGTTCTTGAGACCACTTAATATGTTATTATAACGATCGGCATGCGACTCAGAGTTAATCTTTGGTGCTGTGTGCTCCTCTGACTGGACGAGAGAAGTTCTGGCAGAAGCGGGATTTTCTTCACTAGCCTTGCCCAATGCCACTGGTTGTTGGGATGAACCGTCGGCAAGACGTTGGACCTCTATCTTCTTGTCTAGAATGAGCCGTGCTTTTATTTCGCGAATGTAAGCCGTCAAATTGATCTCAAGAGTATCTTCGACAACGGTCTCCAGTTGGATCAAACTAGAAGCATCCTCCTTCACCTGTTGGATCAGCTTTTCGACATGCATACCCAGCCTCTGAAGGAAGCCAAACTGCACTTTATCCATATTGGCAAGGATTGATCCATCCAATACACTTACCAATATCGAAATCACGTCTCTCTTTTTTATCGAGATATTCTCATCATTTTCACATTTTGAAAATTTTGAGGACAAATCGAGATGCACAAAGGCATAGGCATCAACCGGCTCAACTATGGGCTCTAGTCTTTGACCGTTCGCCTCAGCAACATCAAAGTTTTTGAAATCCATCCAAACGGGCTCAAACTGAACGACCCAAACTTGATTCCGAGGCCCATCCTCATCTTGGAGACCACTTATCAGAGAGGCATTCCAAACGCGGGTCCAGTCGTTTGTGCAAGTATCACCCTGTCTTGCATGATAGTTTCCTAAATTTATAGGCTGACTAGGATTTTCGCGGAGCTTTTCAATCGAGTTGAATAGCTTGGACAACAAATTTCTATCATATATTGAACTACTGAGAGTGACTTTACCAGATTTGACCAGCAGTGAGCTTGTGGATTTGGTCGTTTGATGGTCAGAATCAGCTTTGGCGGGTAATATTATCTGCGGCATCAATATTTCTACTCGGCAATGAATTTTAGGAGCTGCTGCTTCTTCCGGAAATAAGTCGTTCAGATGGACAATCGCTTTTGATAAATTCACCTGGAACGAATTGAGGAACACTAGGGTTGGTGAATCAAATAGTAACTTAGTGGGGGATAAATGAACAAATGATAACGGTTCAGGCACATTATCATAAACCATCAACCTATTAATAGCATCAAAATAATAAAAATAATTCAACTCTAAATATAATGCAGGCATTTCATTTGGCATTTGGTAGTCTTTGTCAGTTTCAATAAACTTGGACAACTCAGAGGTTCGTGAGGTACTCTTGGTTGCCACGCAATGCATACAATAGTCTTTGATCTTGACAAGAACAACCAGAGATAATAGTTGCTCATCGAGAGCTATCAAATTTGGTTGGGCCGGCTTGAAGTCATCTTTCTGTTCACCAGGCCAAGAACCTGCAGTGGAGTGATTGGGCTGCTCCGGATCGCTAGCTCTCTGGTGGCGCATCCTCATCAAATCAAACTCAGCAAAATGACCTTGCATCCATTGTTTGCGGCTACCAGGAGATGGATCAAACCATTTGAACCAGTGTCTCCTATCGCTCATTGCGCGCGAGTAAGGATAACAATCAAGCTGTATTTGATCCAAAGTTGTTTGTAAAGCTCCTCCGGAGTCTCTCGAACTGGCAGAAGTTGATGAAGGCTCTATATCATCATAGAGGTGCGCATCAATTTTGTCAATAAATAGGTGTAGAGATGTCTCGACGAGGTCATAACACAAGAATTTTTGTTCCAAGAGGGACGTTGATGACAAATTACCAGTTAACAGGGCTGGCTTCTCAGACCTTACATTGTGCATAGGTGTATTCATGGGCGATATCAGAGGAGGGGCATTTGATTGGAGTGAACCTAATGATCCTGAATTGTTATGCGTGCTTGATGAATTGGTATCTTGCGATTGCTTCTCAATCAAACTAGATTTGTTGCTCATCGGGGAACGCTTGATGAGCTTGAAAATGTATTCAACAAAGGAGGTTGCCGATGTAAATTGCGCAAAAGTCAAGACCCACAAGATGTCTTCAAATATAACAAATATTCGAGCAGCTACCACAGAACAGTCGTCGAGGTTTTTCTTGATGGTTAGTCGACATTGCGCATGGTTAGTGATCAGTCGTAATGGCGCCTGATTAGGATCGGTTAGACATTTCGCCTCCAACCTCATAGTCTGCCACTCTACGATCTTGAACAACAAAATCTGGCCTCGCTTCGGATCTTTGATGCGGGTCAGAGATAGCTCGCCTACCTTCCAGTTTGGACATCTACTTTCCAATGATACTCTTGACAGGTTGAATGTTGCCGACATCAATTTGGATTTAAAAGCTATAAGGATGTTGTTCACGGTAACCGTGATACCATCTATCACTCGATCAACGAAGCCATATTTGCTAGGAGCTTGGCTATTATTCATCAAACTGGTGATTTGACTAATCTCATCATACCCAGTTTGCTCTATATCACGAAATTCCTCACAAATTTCAACCTCAACAGTTACCTCATTGAGATTCATTTGTATTGGAACGGATTTGATCTTCGTCCAAGGAATGCGTATCGATAACTGATCACATACCGCCTTGTTGATGCGAATCCAGGCCGGGAAAGAGAGAAGGTCCATTAGGACTTTCTCTTCCAGTTGAAGGTTGGATAGATCACATGATCCTTTGAAAGCACTTAATTGCAACTGCTCTGGTGCTAGATTCTTGAAGAACTTGGTCAGATGCTTCAAGACCTGATTTTTGATGAGCGAAGTCATTGCACTGGGCCATCTATGTCATCGAATGACAGATGTAAAATATCGATGGTGTCTTCACAGGACGTCCTAGTTACTCAGAATGAGTCCTTCAACGACATTTATGCAATAGCATAACTAGCTATAGAGTCGAGACCTTTGAGCACAC